>OKXB01000058.1_pt1 | contig 133473 bp, 105 predicted proteins | sample 1601731 | NCBI WGS metagenome assembly OKXB01 (sample SAMN04414077, study PRJEB24778) | human gut metagenome | material: faecal | host: Homo sapiens
GCCGCCGCCGGTCGGAGCGGGGACGAGGTTCAGCACGGAGTTGAGGAAGGCCAGGTATTCGGCGTTGTTGAAAATGGAAAGCGGAATAGTCTTAATTTTTGTGTATGTTCCCATGATTTCGATTTTAAAGGTTGTTAAATGAATGGCAATGTAAGCATTAATTTTCAAAGATAGTGGGAATATGGCTTTTATTTCACATAAAAAGTCTTTTAGGTCTAAAAAATACCGTTCAAATGGTGAAAGTAGACTTTTTAGGCCTAAAAGGTGTGTTTTCACCGTTTAAAGTTGCCTTTTTAGGCCTAAGAAACCGTTTTTCACTGTTTGAAATAGGTCTTTTAGGCCTAAAAGGAGGCTTTTCACTATTTAAAGTTCGTCTTTTAGGCCTCGGAAGGTCACTTTCACTTGTCGGAGCTTTTTTTGTCTTTAGAAAATTGCTTCAAAAGATATTCCACATTGATAAAATGGCGGGTATATTCCGCGTGCATCTTTCTTACAACCGAACTGGCGGATGCCATTTGGGCAAGGAATTGTAAATGTTTTCCCAAGGAAGCATTCATCTCTAACCGTTCTTTCTTTTGGATGGAATCCTGTACGGAATAGACTCCGCAAGCCATTTGTATTTCCAGTATACCTTCGTCCCACGCATGTTGGGTATATTTGTATAATAGTCCGAGGTTTCTTTTCAATTGTTTACCTATGTTCTTGATTCTTGTGTATTGAGAAAAATCTTACTGAAATATAACAAAAAAAGAAGGCATCCTTTTCAGACACCTTCTTTTCTGTATATGTTAGTGCTTTATCAGAACGAATTCAGCACTTTATTCAACTCATTCACCATCTCCGTAGCCGACTTCTGTGTCTCAGCCAGTCCTTCCGGAGTAAACATGGCAACCGTTTTATTCAGCTTATCCAGTTTGCTGCCCTTCAGTTCTTCGCGGAGGATGCGGATTTTTTCAGCGTCCTGGAGGCCTTCTACCAGACGTTCGAAACGGATACTGCTGCGGGGACCCGGATAGATACTGTATGTATCGCCGGCTGCCCAGGTGCGGAAACGGGAGTCGCGCAACGGATCTTTTGTCCAGCTGTTGACTGCCCAACGCAGGTAACCGTCGTAACCTCCGGCAACGGCGTGGAGGATCGTCCAGGGGGCTTCTGCCGGGTTGGAGAAGGTGAAGGTGTTCGGGAATGCTTCCGAACAACAGGTATAAACCGTGCTGATCTGGCCTTTGCGGTCGCGTTCGGCTTTCACATCTTCCGGGAATTTGTGGCCATACGGAATACTCAGGTAATACAGGTCGCCTTGTATCTCTTTATGATAGTTACCGGCCAGCGTGATCTTAAATTCCGGGTCAGCCTGCTTGATTACCTTGATAGCCTCTTGCATGGCTTCCAACGGACGTTCGTCCATAGAGATAGCAGTCTTTTCGAACCAACCTTTTGCACGCAGGTGGCGGGAGAAATCTTTCAGGAAACTGCCCCAGTAGTCGGCATAAGCTGCATCGCCCGGTTTGGCTTCGATGAACTGGATGCGGTTGGTGGCCTGGTCGTAATAGTCGAAACTCAATGCCCACGGGATCATGGTGTAGCAGCTGATCAGGTCGTTGATGCCAATATCGTTCATCATGAAATCTACCCATTTGTCGAAAACAGTGTAGTCATATTCCCAACTGCCGTCGAGTTTCTTCATGCGGAACACCATGCTGTCGAAATGATCTTCGGTCTGTCCCGCCCAGGGTTTGTGCATGATGCTGGTGGTGATGGCACGCTGTCCGGCGTTAGCCAGCATCTTCATGATCGGGCGCATGGCATCGAAATGTTCTTTGCTCCAGAGAGGCACGTCGTAGTAACGGGCCACGGAATACGGGTTCTGCCACAAGTCCAGATGGAATTTCCAGTCTTTCGGTTCCGGCAGGGTACGGTTCAGTACGTCTATCTCCACCTGTAACTTCATCGGTTGGAAGTTTTCGCCTGAAACGGTCAGTGTTCCTTTATATTTTCCTGGACGTGCGTCGGACGGTACCCATACATTCATCCAGATAGGTTGTGTCGTACGGGCGGCGACGTCGCGCATCTTTACGATATCCAACACGTCGGCAACAACGGAAGAATCCCATTCCGCCTTGTTTTCACGTACACCGCAACCGCCTGTACGTTCTTTGTTCAATTCGTCGGTCATTACGTAACGCACGAAATTGGTGGTGACGTTGGAAGCCGGGATAACGGATGAACCGTTTTTCAATTCGCTGACGGTAATGGTTGCGTCCGACAGGTCGTTGGTTGTCCACAGTACGGCCTGGGCGTTTACGCGTTCTCCTTTCCAGGCTTTCGTCTGCCAGCGGGAAGTTTTTGTAACGGTTGGGATACTGAGTTTCGGATAACGAACGTCCGTGCTCGCCCAGCTGAGTTGGGTAGGCGTTGTTATTTTATTCCATACAGCCTCACTATCGTGTGGCTTGGTGTCGGTCAGTTCGGTGTAATCGGTGATGTTCGATTGCTGTGCGTAACAAACCGGGCCTAGCGTTAGCAGGGCACAGAGAATAAGAGAGTTTTTCATGTATAAATTCTTTTAGAAGTTTATTCGGGGGATAAAGATAGGAAAAAGATGGGATATTGTACGCAATTACTTTATCCGATTATAATGACAGAACAACAGATTGCCGTTATCGTCGTACAGATGCATGCCGTTACCTTCGCAATAACGGAACATTTTGCAGTCGGCGCATTGCCCTTTGCGTGTCCATTCGCGGTTGCGGTACGGTTTGAATTCGTTGTTCCAGATGTCGATGAATTTATCTTTGTAGATATTCCCCTGGTGGAAATTGGCACGAATGCTCGGACAACCGGAAATGGAACCGTCTGCCAGCACTGAAGCCGTACTGATTCCGGCATTGCACTGGAAAATGGAGTCGCGCACTTCGGCTTCGTAGTTCCCGAGGAACCCTTCGCAACCGTAGCTGGTGTGTATCTTTCCTTCCTGCCGGCAGTAGCGGATGAAGTTGAGCATCCAGGTGAACTGTTCGTTGGTCAGTTGCAGGTCGGCTTCTTCGGCGGCCCGTCCGACGGGGAAGATGGTGAACAGACGCCACCGTTTTACGCCCATCTCCGTCAGGAATTCCTTGAAGAGTTTCAGGTCTTTGAAGTTCTTCTGGTTTACGCAAGTCACCACATCCCAGACAATCTCTTTCTCTTCCGCCAGCATACAGATGGCGTTGACTGCATTCTCGAAACTTTTCGGATGACGGCGCAACCAGTTATGTGCTTCTTCGAAGCCGTCGAGACTGATGGTTGCCGAATGCATGCCGGAGGCCAGCAACGCGTCCAGCCGTTCGCGTGTCATCAGCAATCCGTTGGAAACGATTCCCCAGGGATATCCCCGGCGGTAAAGTTCCATTCCGCAGGTTTCGATGTCTTTGCGCACCAAAGCCTCTCCTCCGGTAAAAATTACCAATACTTTATTAGGATTGACATGGGGAGTAATATCGTCTATAACTTTCAGAAAATCTTCCACCGGCATATCCTTCATGCCAGCCGATACATGGCAGTCGCTGCCGCAATGACGGCAGGATGCATTGCAACGAAGCGTACATTCCCAAAAGAGTGTGCGTAGTTCGTGTAGCTTGGCCCTGTTTCTTCGGATACTGCGGAAGAGTTCCAGGGCGATGCGTTTACGAAATCCGGGGCGTTTATCCATTATTCTTCCGTGTTAATCTGTTCGTTCATAGTGATTGTAACCTCTTGTTTGGCTTTTCCCTCGTACCAACCGCTGCCATTTTCATAGACGGCGTTTTTAAAGGAAACAAAAGAGGTATCGGCTGCAAATTGACCGCCGTTTTTATCTTTGTCAATATCTGTCGTGATAAGTTTGAATGTTGCCCCGGGGAATTCTCCGGTTTCCCAAAGGAATTCTCCCTTTGCGTCGGTGTAGATGGTATCGCTGGGCATTTGACGGTCGGGAACCGAATCGCTGATGGCGATTTGTATATTGGGGATCGGGTTGTTCTGTCTGTTTACCACTTTCCCTTTGATCTCGTAATTAGCATGTGGGCAGCCGTATTCTTCTACCTGACCTCCCCCATCATCATCCGAATCGGAACAAGAGAAACCTAGTAAGGTGAGTAAACCGGCTAATACCCAGTTCATACTGTTCAAAAAATGAGGATAGAACCTTTTCATATAACTTGCGTTGTTTCGTTATTAACTGATAGATTACATATGATTAAATACAAAAGTACGAAAAATACTGCATCGGCGGTTGTATAAGTCTGGATATTTGTTTTTACTTATTCTTTGTTTTCCACAGCCTGCTTCATTTTGATAGTTACGTTCTTTTGTGCATTACCATAATTCCATTCGCCGTTTCCTCCTGTCAGGTCTTCTTTTTTGAAAGCTACTTCCGTGATTGTTTCTTCAAATGCTCCTCCGTTATCGGTGCCATCAATATCTTTTGTTGTGATTTTGAAAGTGATATCCGTGCCAAAAGTGGTGACAACCGGTCGTGCGACGAACTCTCCGGCACTATTCGTGATCAGCGTATCCCGATGCGTATATTCTTCATTACCAAAAGGGTCGGGAATAATAACTTGTATGCCGTTGATGGCTTTCCCGTTCTCATCGACTACTTTCCCTTTGATTTCATAATCGGCATAGGGACATCCGTATTCGTCTGCACCTATTTTGTCGCATGCTGCCAGTGAAAAGCCTAACAGGCTTAATAATCCTGCCAATATTTTATTTGTAAAGGTCAGGAAGAAATGGTTTGTTCTGTTCATATTCATATGGTTTTAATTGTATTTACATCCATATCTAATTGATGCAAACATAAGTCGAAACGTTGCACCGCCTGTTTTTTATGAGTAACTTGCGCGCCAAATCCAATCGAACTAAATAAACATGAAAGATTTCATACGCATATTACGGCGTTTTGTGCCTCCTTATAAGAAATATATGGTGTCGAACATTGTGTTCAATATTTTATCCGCCATACTGAATCTGTTCTCTTTTGCCCTGATTATTCCGATATTGAATATATTGTTCAAACTGAATGATGATGTTTATTTTTATAAAGCCTGGGTGTTTGATCCCTGGACCTGGGAAAGCTGGAAAGGTACTCCCGAACTGATAAAGAACAATTTCTTCTGGTTTGTCAGCGACCTGATTGAAAAAGAAGGAGGCTCATTTACACTGATCGTTTTAGGTGCTTTCCTTATAATCTCTACATTTCTGAAAGTGGGCACAATGTACATGGCTTTTTTTACGATGATCCCTATCCGCACAGGGGTTGTACGTGATATCCGTAACCAGATCAATAAGAAAATTACTGAACTCCCCCTGGGATTTTTCTCGGAAGAGCGCAAGGGGGACATCATTGCCCGTGTCTCCGGCGATGTGAACGAGGTGGAGACCTCCATCATGAGTTCCCTTGATATGTTGTTCAAGAATCCGATCCTGATCATTATTTATCTGATCGGTATGATCGTTATCAGTTGGCAGCTGACTGTTTTCGTCCTTGTACTGTTGCCTTTGGCGGGCTATGTGATGGGACAGGTAGGGAAGAAACTGAAACGTAAATCGCTGGAAGGCCAGCAACAATGGGGCGGCTTGATGAGCCAGATCGAAGAGACTTTAGGCGGCTTGCGCATTATCAAAGCATTCAATGCCGAGAAGAAAATACAGGCTCGTTTCGAGAACAGTAATGACCGGTTCCGTCGGACCACCATCCGTATCTATCGCCGGCAGCAGATGGCGCACCCGATGAGTGAGTTTCTGGGAACGGCTACTATCGCCATCGTTCTTTGGTATGGAGGTACGCTTATCCTGAGTAACCATAGCACGATCGATGCCTCTACATTTATTTATTACCTGGTTATCTTTTACAGTATTATTAATCCGGCGAAAGATTTAAGTAAGTCTGTTTATGCCATCCAGAAAGGACTGGCCTCTATGGATCGTATCGATAAGATCTTGAAAGCCGAAAGTAATATCAATGATCCGGCTGATCCTAAGAAGATAGAATTGAATAAGGAAATACGATATAACAATATTTGGTTTAAATACCAGCATGACTGGGTGTTGAAAGGTGTTGACCTGGTAATCCCTAAGGGAAAGACCGTCGCATTGGTTGGCCAGTCCGGTTCCGGTAAAAGTACGCTGGTGGATCTGCTGCCCCGTTTTTATGACGTGGATAAGGGGAGCATTACGATTGACGGAACGGATATCCGCGATGCCTCCCTCTACGATTTGCGCGGCCTGATGGGTAATGTGAATCAGGAAGCCATCCTCTTCAATGATACCTTCTTCAATAATATCTCTTTCGGAGTGGAAGGAGCGACATTGGAACAGGTGAAGGAAGCCGCGCGTATCGCAAATGCGCATGAGTTTATCATGGCGAGCGAAGACGGTTATAATACCAATATCGGTGACCGGGGCGGCAAACTTTCCGGCGGACAGCGTCAGCGTATCAGTATCGCCCGTGCCATCCTGAAAACCCCGCCGATCCTGATCCTCGACGAGGCAACCTCCGCATTGGATACGGAATCGGAACGCCTGGTGCAGGAAGCATTGGAAAACCTGATGCGTAACCGTACTACGATCGTTATTGCCCACCGTCTTTCCACGATTCGTAATGCAGACGAGATCTGTGTGATGCATGAAGGTGAGATCGTTGAACGTGGCCGTCATGAAGAACTGCTGGATTTGAAAGGCTATTATAAGAGGCTGTGTGACATGCAAAGTTTCTGATACCGCTTGAATTATAATTTTATTAATAATACTATGAACTCGATTCGATTAAAGGAAATAGGACGGAAAATAATTCGTCCTTCTATTGTTGCTTTATTGGTATTGCTGGCTTCCTGTGATATGGCAGAAGTAAAAACAGCCAATAAGATCGCTTATCACTTTGATGAACCTGCCCGCATCTGGGAGGAAACTCTGCCATTGGGAAACGGTCGTCTGGGAATGATGCCCGACGGTGGAATCAATAAGGAAAACATCCTGTTGAATGAAATTTCCATGTGGTCCGGAAGCAAACAGGATACGGATAACCCGCAGGCCGTCTGGTCGTTGGCAAATATACGCCGTCTGCTTTTTGAAGGGAAAAACGACGAAGCACAGGACCTGATGTATCGCACCTTTGTTTGTAAAGGGGCTGGTAGCGGTCAAGGACAGGGTGCCAATGTTCCCTATGGTAGTTACCAGTTGCTGGGAAATCTGGTGCTGGATTATGTATATGTAGACGGTTCCGATTCCGTAGCCGCTTACCGTCGTGAGTTGAATCTGAACGATGCGATAGCCTCTACTTCTTTCCGCAAGGGAAAAGTGAATTACAGCCGTGAGTCGTTTACCTCTTTCTCCGGTGATCTTGGGGTGGTTCATTTGATGGCAGATGCCGATAAGGCGCTTAACTTTACGGTGGGGATGAACCGTCCCGAACATTATGCCTTGTCGGTCGACGGAAAAGACTTGCTGATGAAAGGACAATTGCCGGACGGCGTGGATACGCTGGAAATGAAAGGTGTTAAATATGGCGCCCGTGTACGGGTTCTCCTGCCTAAAGGCGGTTCTCTGATCCCTGGGGACAGTTCATTAACCGTTCAGAATGCCTCCGAAGCCATCCTGCTGGTGAGCATGGCGACTAATTATAAGAACGAAGGATTTGAAGACCAACTGTTCTCTTTGCTGGCCGAGTCGGAAAGAAAAGATTATTCCACCTTGAGAAAGGAGCATGTCAATGCCTATCGTTCCCTGTTCGATCGGGTCGATCTGGACCTGGGCCGTTCCGCAAGGGATGAGATGCCGATCAATGAACGTTTGCATGCTTTCCAGGAGGATCAGAACGATCCGTCGCTGGGGGCCCTTTATTTCCAGTTCGGACGTTATCTGCTGATCTCGTCAACCCGTACCGGTTCATTGCCTCCTAATCTTCAGGGATTATGGTGTAATACGATCAATACTCCCTGGAACGGCGACTATCATTTGAATATCAATTTCCAGATGAATCACTGGCCCGCAGAAGTAACGAACCTTTCCGAATTGCATCTCCCGATGATCGAGTGGACGAAACAGCAGGTAGAAAGTGGAGAACGTACAGCCAAAGTCTTTTATAATGCACGTGGCTGGGTGACACATATTCTGGGGAATGTATGGGAATTTACTGCTCCGGGCGAACATCCTTCCTGGGGAGCGACCAATACGTCTGCCGCCTGGTTATGCGAACATCTGTTTACCCACTATCAATATACACTGGATAAAGAATATCTGAAAGAGGTCTATCCGGTGATGAAAGGTGCTGCTTTATTTTTTACGGATATGTTGGTTCGTGACCCGCGAAATAATTATTTGGTAACGGCTCCTACCACTTCTCCAGAAAATGCTTACCGCATGCCGAACGGCAAAGTCGTACATATCTGTGCCGGTTCGACTATGGATAATCAGATTGTCCGTGAGCTGTTTACCAATACGATTGCGGCAGCCAATATCCTCGGAATTGATTCTGCTTTTTGTCAGGAACTGGCGGATAAGCGTTCCCGTCTGATGCCGACTACGATCGGTAAGGATGGCCGTATCCTGGAATGGCTTGAACCCTATGAAGAAGTCGAACCACATCATCGTCATGTTTCCCACCTGTATGGACTTTATCCGGGAAATGAAATCTCTATGGAGCATACCCCCGAACTGGCGGAAGCTGCCCGTAAGACACTCGAAGCACGAGGTGATAAGAGTACCGGTTGGTCGATGGCCTGGAAGATCAATTTCTGGGCACGTTTGCATGATGGCGACCATGCTTATAAACTGTTGGTCGACCTGCTGCGTCCCTGTGTGGAAAAAACGACGAATATGGTGAATGGAGGCGGTTCTTATCCGAATCTGTTCTGTGCGCATCCGCCGTTCCAGATCGATGGCAATTATGGAGGTTGTGCCGGTATTGCCGAAATGCTTGTACAGAGCCAGACCGGAAATATCGAGTTGCTTCCGGCTTTGCCTACAGCTTGGAAGACCGGTAGTTTCAAAGGACTCAAAGTTCAGGGTGGTGGCGAAGTGTCAGCTAAATGGGCAGAAGGAAAAATGACGGAAGCCGGACTTAAAGCCGTTGTTCCGGGAACATTCCGCATCAAACTGCCTGCCGAATCTTCTAATATGAGTATTAAAATGAATCAGAAACCAGCCTCCTTACCGGTTATTGACGGTATGCTGACAGTAGAGATGGAGGCAGGAGATTCGTTGTTGCTACAGTTTTAGAATAAAGGAATCTTATAAACAAACCCTATGGAAAGGCGTCCGGTGTTCTCTGCAAAGACATCGAACGCCTTTGCTTTTTCTGTCAGGCTGTAAGCCCGTCCGGTACCTGTCATGAAAAGATGCAGGTTGTCGTCTCCCATCGGGTAGAACTCGACCCCTCCCTGATATCCCCAGGCGGTACGGTATTTACCCGACTCGTAAGGACCGTTAGCCTTGTATACGGATGCAGTTTCGTACATCCCTTTTACAAACAGGTTCCACTTCGGATGGATCTGATAATTCAAACGGGCGACCAGCGATAGATAACTCGTATTTCCTATTGAAGCCTCGTTTTCTTCGTCTTCGGGTTCGAACTGCTCGGCCAGCAATCCCATCGGGTCCATCTTGCCCCGGGTGTACATCACATCAAAATATCCCAGGAATTTTCCGGCTTCCACCTGCTGTCCGCCCCATACCATCCACATCCAGTTCCCTTTGGCCTGTTGTCCGGCCGTAACGGAATAACGAAGAGATAACATCTCATCCAGATAGCTGCTGTTCCATCCCAGGTTATAGAAAGAAGGAGATTTGCTGCGGTTATCGTTGCCGTTCGTCACTTGTACACAGATCTCCTGTGTTCCGGTAGGTTCATAGCTGACGGCGACTCCTGTAAAATAGCATTCCATCCAGTCATTCATATCACTGTAATCGTAAATCCGGTAAGGATATTCGTCGTATTCGAAACCACCCCAGGCAGCATCCTGCTTTCCGGCAGTGACGGAGAATTTTTCGGAGAGTTGGAAGTTCACCCACGCATTCTCGATATAAGAACCGAATCCGTTGGCACGCACCCATTCATTCCGGTAACAGAGCACCTGGCGGTAGGCATAGGAAAGCCAGGGGAGGACGGTGCCGGTCGCTTCCACCTTGAAATCATTCAACAGAAAACGGTCGCGTTCGGTTTCCCCGGAAAGCGCTTCGTTATAAGAACCATGAGTTTCGAGCGACAGTTTGAATACTTCCGTATTGTTAGGAATTAACGTCTTCTGCGAAGTAGCGGTAAAAGTAGTTCCCGTCAGCAAGGCCGACAGGCAAAATACAGTCAGTCGTTTCATGAATCTTTTTCTGTTTGTTGATTTGGGGTGCAAAGATATATATAAACGGGTAATATGGCAATAAGAGAGTTTTTGCTCATTTGTCTTCAAATTTAGTGCAAATCGTTTTTATCTGCTTTTTCCTGTGTAAAAGGCAAATAGAGACAAAAGGATGCTTATTCGGACAAAAGATCTTTTCCTTATCCCTGTACTTTTGGACTAAAAATCACCTAAATCGCAAATCATGAAATTGAAATTTGTTTTTGTCAGTGTATTAACAATCCAGCTTTGTTCCTGCTCTTTTTCTGGAGAAAAGAAATCGGCTGAAGAAGATATTTATTCAAAAGCATTTATTAAAGAGAAAATGCTCGATGTTTTCCGATGGCAGGTTAACCATCCGGTAGATATAAATGCGGAACAGGAACAGTGGGCCCGTTCTGTCTTTTATTCCGGTATAATGTATGCGTATCAGACAACTGCTGATCCGGCCTATCTGGAACAGACAAAGAAATGGGCGGATGGATGGAACTGGAAAAGAGGACGCCGGTACCGCCATGCAGACGATCTGGCCTGTGGGCAGGCTTATCTGGATGCCTATAAAGCAGAGAAGGAACCGAAGATGCTTCACGGGATACAGGAAGCAATAGATAGTCTGATCGCTGACCCTCAACCCGGTCGTGTCGATTGGTGGTGGTGCGATGCCTTATATATGGAACCGCCGGTGCTGGCCCGTCTGGCTACTATAACAGGTGATGGTAAATATTACGACTATCTGCAAGAAATGTATTGGGATTCAACTGATTTTCTGTATAGTAAAGATGATAGTCTTTTCTTTAGGGACAAGCGTTATTTCAATGCATTGACAACCAATGGAAAGAAAGTATTCTGGGGACGGGGAAATGCCTGGGTGGTAGGCGGGTTGGCCCAACTCTTATCGCTGATTCCGGAAAAGAGTCCGATTTATAAGGATTATGAGGAACTGTATATGCAAATGATAACAAAAATAGCATCTGTTCAGCAACCGGACGGACTCTGGCGTGCGAGTCTTCTGGATCCGGAAGAAGTGCCCGTAAAAGAAACCAGCAGCAGCACATTTTTCACTTATGCCATGATCTGGGGAATTAATAACGGATTATTGTCTCGGGATATTTATATGCCTAAAGTACGCCGGGCATGGACTGCCTTGCTGGAGTGTATAGATGAAAACGGGAAATTGGGATATGTACAGGCTATCGGCGCTAGTCCTGAAAATGTAAAGGCAGCGGATAACCAGGAATATGGCAGCGGTGCTTTTCTGATGGTCGCATCCGAGATGTATAAATTCGCAGAGAGAGAAAAATAAAATAATAGATGTTTAACCTTTTTAGTTGTATTCGACACATGAAAAAACTAAGTATTTATTTAAGCACGTTTCTGTGCCTTATCTTTATCGGTTTTGGTTGTGGCAGTGAAGATCTTAGTGATTATCCGCCATCCAACATGCGTAGTATTGTTCGCTTTACATTGAACCCTGCCCAGAACGGAGGCAATGTTTTTGTACAGCACATTGCTACTATCGACCAGAGTAAAAAAACAATTACGTTGAAGCTGCCTTCACATCTGGACCTGAAGGAGATTCGTCCGGAGATTGTGGCGGCTCCCTGGACGAGTGTCACTCCCAAAAGCCTGGAGGCTGTCGATTTTTCCGCTGGTCTCATTGAATATACGGTTGTAGCGGAAAGCGGGAAAAAAGCCGTTTATGAAGTGGTTCTGGATATGACGTACAAGTATGCGGCCTGTCAATTGTATTCTGTTGCTATCCCTGCTGTTGCAGACCCGGAAACGGGAGAACCGGTGAAAGCGGTTTGTAATGAGAATAACAAAACTGCGACTCTTGTGGTGCCCGCAAACACAGATCTGACAAAACTGGTTCCGAAATTTGAACTTTCTCCGGAGTCTTTTAATGCCTCGTTTGACAAACCGGATGGAAAGGCCTATGATTTTACAGAACCTGTTCAATTCACAGTCACTTCGGAAGATGGCAAGAAGACTGCCACTTATACGGTCTCTGTAACAACGAAACAAGAATAATCACTTTAAATTCAGTATACAATGAACCACATTAATAAATACAGACAGTTTTTGCTCCTGTTGCTCTTTGTTAGCATTGGGACTGTCCTTTCTGCTCAGAATATACAAGTCACCGGTACAGTCACCGACAAACTGGGTCCGATGGCCGGCGTCAATATCGTATTGAAGGGAACACAAACCGGTACTATGACCGATATGGACGGTAAGTATTCGATCCAGGTGCCGGCTACCGGTGTTTTGGAATTTACGTTCCTGGGATATAATACACAAACGGTCAATGTCAATAGCCGGAAAATTATCCATGTAAGTATGGAAGAATCTTCCCAGGCTTTGGATGAAGTTGTCGTTGTCGGTTACGGTTCGATGAAGAAAAGGGATATTACCGGTTCTATCGTTTCTGTAAGTGATAAGGATATACAGTCCAATGAACCTGTAAACATTGCGTCTGCCCTACAGGGGAAAGTCTCAGGTCTGGATATTATGAGTACTTCCGAACCGGGTACTGCCGCTACATTCCGTATTCGTGGTACCTCCACTTTGAGTGACGGCGGCTCCAATCCGTTGTTTATTGTTGACGGAATGGAAGTTTCGAATATCGATAATATCAATCCGCGTGACATAGCATCCGTCGAGGTCTTGAAGGATGCCGCCTCTGCTGCCATCTACGGTTCCCGCTCTGCCAATGGTGTTGTCATTATTTCTACCAAACAGGGACAGGAAGGAAAAGCAAAAGTTTCTGCCAATTATTCATTGAAACAGTCACGGATAGGTAAAAAACTGGCCCAGATGAGCCGCTTGCAAGGTATCCAATATGAAACTTTACGTAATTTCCTGAACGGCAATTATACGACGATCGCCAACCGCGACTCTTTGAACCCGTCCATGACTGCTGACAATTTCTATCAGGATTTGTTGTTCAGACATGCGTGGACAAACCAGGTGGATGTCAGCGTTTCCGGTGCAGAAAAGAAATTGAAATATTTTGTCAGTGCAGGTTATCTGGGAGAGCAGGGTATTCAGGTCAACACCTTTAATAAACGTTTGACAACTCGTATCAATGCCGATTACAACGCGACTCCGCGTCTGACTATCGGTAATCGTCTGGCATTGACTATTTCCAACCAGCGCAGGTCGACCAGTGAATCCCGGTCGCGTCTCCTTCAGCGTCCTGCCAACTATAATGTGATAGAACCCGACGGCAGTTATACCCCGATTCTGGCAAGCCGTAGTAATCCTTTGGCTGAAAGTATGGTCGGAAAGAATAATTATAAGATATACAATCTGGACCTGTACGAGTTTCTGGAATACAAGATTTTGGACGAACTGAAGTTTAAAGCCAGTATTGCCGGTAGTATCAATTTACAGAAATACCAGAGCTTCCGTCCGGCTATCCTGGATGTGAACGGACGTCGTAAATCGACCAACCAGGACGATACGAAAACCAGTTGGACACATGAAGATGTGCTGACTTATAATAAAACGTTCAATAAAGACCATGCGTTAACCGTGTTGGGAGGTTTCAGTCTTCAGGAATTTAAAACGGAAATGACGAAACTGGCCGTTGTCGATAATATCAGTGACGCCATTGAAATTTCAAATGCCTATGGTGGTGTGGATATGACCAATACGAAAGCGACCTGGACTGCGAACCGGCTGGCTTCTTTCTTCGGACGTATCTCGTACAGTTATAAAGGTAAGTACCTGTTTAATTCAAACTTGCGTTACGACGGTTCTTCCCGTTTCGGTACGGATAAACGCTGGGGCTTTTTCCCGTCAGCTTCATTGGGATGGAGATTTTCGGATGAAGTTTTTATGAAATGGATGAAACCGGTAGTCAGCGATTCCAAATTACGACTGAGTTATGGTGTAACGGGTAACCAGGTTGCCGGAAATTTCTCTTCTTTGGGATTGTACACAACAAATTTCTATGCGGATATGCCGGGTATTTATCCGAACCAGTTAGAGAACAGGAATCTGGGATGGGAACAGACGCAGCAGTACAATATCGGTCTCGATGTCTCTGTCCTGGACGGAAGAATCGGATTGATAGCTGATTATTATAACAAAAAGACTTCAGATGTTCTTTATCAGGTTAAATTACCGCAAACATCCGGTTTCAGCAGTTCTTATCAGAATATTGGCGATGTAAAAAATACAGGATGGGAAATAACGGTGAATTCAACCAATATTAAAACAAAAGATTTCCAGTGGAATACCTCATTGAACCTTTCGTTCAATAAGAATACGATCGTTTCCATTCCGGAGGGCGGACAACAGTTTATCAATACGGTATATATCCTGGATAAGGGATATGCGGTAGGAACTATGTATGGATGGAAAGCTAATGCTATTTTCCCGTATGATGAATCGAATGCCTTTACCCCCGACTGGAAACAGCTTACTCCGATATTTGATGAAAAAGACCGCTTTACCGGCTATGAACTGGATGGCAAGGCTTATGACGGCGAGATCAAACAGTATCGTTATAATACGGCAGCCGGTGATGTTTTCAAAGGCGGTGATGTTATGTGGGACGATGTCAATAAGGACGGTATCATCGATGCCAAAGACCGTCAGGTACTGGGTTGCGGACAGCCGGACGTGATCGGAGGTTTCAATAACGACTTTACGTATAAAGGATTCACACTTTCTTTGTTCTTCTCCTTTGCCATAGGCGGAGATGTATTCAATGCTTACGAGCAGAGCCGTTCGGAACATAAATGGTCGGCTATCACCCGCGGTAACCCAGCTAATATCGCTAATTCATGGAAAGCTCCCGGCGATATAGCCAAGTTCCCGAAACCAAATGGTGCGGCAGTCATGGATAATACCCGCTTTGCCAGCAGTCTCTGGATCGAGGATGGTTCGTATATCCGTTTGAAGAATATCCGTCTGGCTTATGAATTGCCTAAAAATATCGTGAAAAAGATCGGTGTTGAATCATTGAGCGTATCAGCTATGATGCAAAACTTCTTTACCTGGTCGAACTATTCCGGTTTCGACCCTGAATTACCAAGCAGCGGATTTGCCGTAGGTTATGATAATAACTCCTATCCGAAGGCAAAAGATATTCTGTTCGGAGTAAATGTTAACTTTTAAATGTATATGAAGATGAAAAAGATATATGCAGTTTTCTTGTCGACTCTTTTGTTCACCTCTTGCCTGAATGATTTTCTGGATGTGGACCCCGTGAGTGATATTGCAACTTCCACTTTCTGGCAGACTGATAATGATGTCCGTGCCGCATTGAATTCTGTTTATGCGGATTTCCAGACAAACTATAATAAGAACAGTGCCGGTAATTATATGACCTGGTTTGAGATGCGCTCCGATAACTTTGTGGGAACAACGGTTTCCAGCAGTATGCCTACCTATGCCGCCAATACCAATAAACTGAATTCATCGCATGTCTCTGCTGATTGGAATGTGTGGTATAAATCTATCTCTACTGTTAATTATGCTTTGCATTATATACCTGATGTGCAGGGACTGACTGCGATTAAGAAGGATAATTATTTGGCTGAGGCTTATTTCTTACGTGCTTTCTGTTATTTCAATCTGGCGAGAATATGGGGAAATGTCCCGTTGGTAGAAAAGCCGACTTTATCTTTGGCTGATGTTGAAAAACCGACTCAGTCTCCTCAGTCGCAAGTGTTGGACCTGGTGGGAAAAGACCTGGAAGAAGCTGTGAAATTAGTGGACGAAGGCCAGAATGATGTGTTCCGTTTCAATCCCGGTGCCTTGTATGCCCTTTATACCGATTACGCCATGTGGATGCGTGACTATGACAAAGCAATTCTTTACTCCGGGAAACTGATGGATTTGAAACGCTATTCGCTTCTCAAAGGGACTGAATTTGCCCAGGTTTGTGCAGACGGTACTACCAGCGAAAACATCTGGACAATGAAATGGTCTTACCAGAATAATAAACAGAACTGGATTATCTATATGATGTGCCGGACAGCTGCTCCGCAGATGATACCTTCGGAAGGAGTGAAGAACTTGTGGAATACGGAGGAATATCGTGTGGACCTTCGCCGTTATCAGACGATCGATACTACGATTGTCTATGCATCCAACCACATATCCAGTCCGAATGGCGATGCATCCATCTGGAAATGGCAACCGGGTGAACGTGTGATTGAAGCAAATGAAAAGTATGTTCCTTTTTACCGTTATGCTGATATTCTATTGCTGAGAGCGGAAGCGCTGAATAAGCAGCAGAGACAGGAAGAAGCACTGGAATTACTGAATATGATCCGCGAGCGGGCGGGACTGTCACTGAAGACGATGGACGATTTTACAAATGCTTCGGACCGGACTCTGGCTATGGAGGATGCTATCCTTCAGGAAAGGCAGCTGGAACTGTTGGGTGAGGGACGCCGTTGGTTTGACCTGATCCGTACAGGCCGGGCGATGAAAGTGATGAACGATTATTTTGAAAATTACATTGAAGCGCAAACAGGTGACGTATGCCCCCGCTTTACAGATGAATGGCAGCTTTACTGGCCGGTATATTATAATAATATTCTGGAAAATGCGAATTTGGTTCAAAATGGTAATTATTAAAAAGATACAGATATGAAAAAAATACTATTCCAACTAATTGCAGGTTGTTTCATGGCTTCAATATTCAGTTCATGCAACCTGTTCGGACTTGATCTGCAAAAGAATTTTGAATATGAATACAGTCCGGTTGAACTGACTATGGATATGTCGGCCTATGCTTTTATTGAAAGCCGTAAAAATATGGATATGTCTTTGCTGTATGACGCAATTACACTGGCCGGTTACCAGCAGGAATATGAAACCAGTGACCGTACTTTCATTCTGTTGAACGATGTGGCGTTTACCAGTTATTTAAAAGATCAACGTTATTCCGGTTTGCAGGCAATGAAAGTAGAAGATATTAAGACATTACTGAATTCATATATTGTAAAGGGACGTTATCATTCTCTGGATCTGACAACTACACCGGTAAAAGTTGAAACCATGAATCCGGATGCAATCATGTATCTGAGCCTGAGACCTCAGAATAATGATGCACAAAATAAGTTTGAAGTCCGGATCAATGACGTGGTAAATTCGGGAAAGGTCGTTTCGGTAGTGACTTCCAATTTGCAGCCGACCAATGGCATTATGCATGTGGTCGACGCTTATCCGGAGTATAAGTTGAAATAATAAATTATGGAAAGTGTTCCGTATGTCCTACGAGACCGGTACACTTTCTTTTTATTCAGTTACCCAAATAGAGAAAAAATGAAACAGTATATCTTATTGATCGCCTTGCTTTTGCCGGTAGTCTTGCATGCACAGTCATTATCCGGGATCTCTTCGCATGAGGTTGTTCCGGAGCACCCCCGTCTTCTTTTAACCAAGGGAGAAGAAACACTGTTGAAGGATAAGATATCTTCCGAGCCTCTGTTGCAAACCTTGCACAACGAGATTATACAGGAATGCGACCGGATGCTTCCGCTACCGGTCCTTACCCGTAACCAGAAAGGGCGCAGAATCTTACATACTTCGCGTGAAGCTATCCGGAGGATTCTTTACCTGTCGTATGCTTTTCGTCTGACGCAGGAGGATACCTATTTTCTGCGGGCGGAAAAAGAGTTGCTGGCAATGGCCGGTCTGTCAGACTGGAATCCCAGTCATTTTTTGGATGTGGCGGAGATGACTTCTGCCGTGTCGATCGGATATGATTGGCTATATCCCCGGTTGTCTGAAAAATCGAGGAAACAGATTGCCGCAGCAATCAGGGAGAAGGGTCTGAAGCCATCGCTGGAAAAACAATATAATGGCTGGCTGGGTGGCAATAACAATTGGAACCAGGTTTGTAATGGAGGCATTACTTTTGGGGCACTCGCCTTGTATGAATTACAACCGGAGGAGTCTGCAGCTCTGATAAACCGTGCCCTGGAGTCGATACGCAAACCGATGACCGTCTATGTGAATAACGGGGCTTATCCCGAAGGATACGGTTACTGGATTTATGGGACGACCTATAATGTGTTGTTCATTGATCTGCTGGAAACAATCTGGAAAAAGGATTTTGGCCTTTGCGAGGCCCCCGGATTTTTAAATACAGCCTCTTTTATGCAACATATGGAAGGTACTGCCAAAGCAGTAAATAAACTGGCTGTCACAAAATCGCTGGAACGTGTTGCAGAATCAAAACATGCCAGTCTACAATGTTTTAACTTTGCCGATAACGGGAGTTCCACAGTCGTGAATCCGGTTATGTATTGGTTTGCCGGAAAGACGAATACCCCTTCGCTTATCTGGAGAGAACTGGATAAGTTGAAAACGCTTGAAGTCAGAAAAGATCCCAGTCTGACTAAAGACCGTTATCTCCCCATGTTGCTTATATGGAGTAAGGATCTCTCGTTTAAAGACGTCACGACTCCTGTCGAACGAATGTATACGGGACAAGGTAAAAGTGCTCTTGCTATTATGCGGACTTCCTGGGAATCGGATAACGCTATTTACCTGGGTGTGAAGGGAGGAACCCCGAAAGAAAGCCATGGACATATGGATATAGGCTCTTTTGTGATGGAGTCGGATGGCATCCGGTGGGCAATGGATTTCGGGGCACAGGATTATCATTCGCTGGAATCGAAAGGTATTGACCTGTGGAATATGACGCAGGAATCTCCCCGCTGGGATGTGTTCCGCTATAACAATATGGCTCATAATACATTGACTGTAAATGGAAAGAAACAGATCATAGCAGGACATGCCCCGGTGGAAAATATTACAGAGAAGGACCGACTGATGTCTGTTTCAATGGATCTTACGTCTTTATACCAAACGGAAGTCAGTAGCCTGAAAAGAGGTGCCGGGATTATCAATAACGAATATGTCCTGATCCGTGATGAAATCCGGACGAATGACAAGGCGGCTTCGATCCGGTGGAATCTGCTGACAGCCGCTACCCCTCAGATCATTGATGACCATACCATTGTACTTGTCATGGACGGAAAGAAACTGACAATACAAGCAGAAGGGACGGTTGCGATAAAGAGCAGGACCTGGAGTACGGAATCTCCCCATGAGTATGATGCTTCCAATAAAGGAACTATCTTTGTTGGATTCGAATTTGAAGTTCCGGCAAATACCCGGCAGTGTGTAGATGTTTGCCTGATACCCGGAGAAAAGAAGCCTTTTGCTTTGGCTGCGCAAGTACCGAAAAGTGTTCCTTTTGAAGAGAATAACCGGCAGCGGATCAATGAAATTGCCGGTTACCTGGAGGAAGAACCTGCTGGTTTTGGCGTATCCTATCACAACCGTGCGGAGTGGGAAAAGATTAAAGATAAAATTGACTATCCTTCTGTATTGAAAAAGGCTGAGGAGGTCTTGAATACGGAAATGCCGGCGTGGGATGATGAACTTTACCTGGAATTTTCGAAGAATGGGGTCAGGCCTCCCGGCGAGAAAATGCTGAATGCCCGGAAATCACGTCTGGCACCGTTGGTCTGGGCTGAATGTATGGAGAATAAAGGGCGTTTTGTCCCTAAAATAGAATCGACCCTAAAAGACCTGATCTCTCATCGTTCCTGGATACTTCCGGCCCACGATACGTATCTGAACGTGTTTTACGGGAAAAAACATGAAGTGGACCTGGCTGCGGCAGCTTTTGTCCATGAGTTGGCAGAGACTCTTTATTTCTTGGATGATAAGATCAGTGAACCGGTCAGGCAGGCAGTGATAGACTCCATGTATGTCCGTGCTTTCAATCCGGTTAAAGATGCTTTACAAACGGGGAAAGGATATACTTTTAACTGGTTCAATAATACGAATAACTGGAATGCCGTTTGTCTGGCAGGGGTTACCAGTGCTGCTGTCGGGGTTATAAAAGATAGGAAGGAACGTGCCCTGTTTGTTGCCGCAGCCGAATATTATTCACAGAACAGTGTGCTGGGATATACGGACGACGGATATTGTACGGAAGGGTTGGGATATTTTAATTACGGGTTCCAGCATTACATCATTTTACGGGAACAGTTGTATCAGCGCACCAAAGGCACTATAGACTTGTTCAAGAGTGAAAAGATGAAAAAGATAGCGATGTATGGCATCAATTTCGAAATTATCAACGGTGCTTATCCGGCTTTTGCCGATTGCCGGATCGGAACGACTGTCTCTCCGCTGATTTTATGGTATTGTAACCATAATCTGGGATTGGGGTTGTCTGCTTATGATCAGATCGATACCCGGGAGCTCCGGCCTTCGGTTTTTACTGCGATGTTACTTTTCCCGAATACAGCCTTACAGACATCCAGCCATGCTGAAAGTGCAGCAAAGACAGCCGGAAAACAACCGATCAGAATGTTCTTTGACAAAGCCGGTGTGTTGATTTGTCGTCCGGAAAATCCAACAGCACATTCGATGGGAGTTGCCCTGAAGGGCGGAAATAATGCCGAACATCACAATCATAATGATGTGGGAAGTTATTCTCTTATCATAGGAGATGAGACACTGGCGGGTGATCAGGGAGGTCCTTATCATTATGCCGGTGCGATGTGGACGGATAAACGGTATACATTCAAGTCGATTTCCTCTTTCGGCCATCCTGTCGCAGTGATAGACCAGGCGTTACAGGGAGCCGGAAAAGAATACCGGGCAGAAACCATCGGAACGGATTTTACGGCTGCCCGTGATGAATATGTCTTGGACTTAACGAGTGCTTACGATTGTCCGAATCTGAAATCATATACCCGTAAATTTGTGTTTGACCGTAGCGGAAAAGGTAGTTTGCTGATAGAAGATCGTTTCGAATTGGATCAGGCCGGCTCTTTTGAATCTGCTGTTACGACACTGGTCGACTGGCAGGAAAAGGGAGACAATACAATAAAACTGTCAGGTAAGCAACATACAGCCAATGTAAAAATAGAAGTATCATCTCCGAAAGGATATACCATTATCCCGGAAAAAATACAGGAAAACGGTCCTGAGTTTTCCCGTATCGGAATCCGTCTGAATGAAAAGTCAAAAAAAGGCTACATCCGTATATTTTTCGAAGCTGAATAAAGAACTCTCCCCTGAATATCCTATATTTGGGGGAGTTTTATTTCTATACAAAATGAGGGATTACGATGTTTAGATTCAGAAAAAATCATACTTTATACAAGCTGATACTATTTATTTGCCTGTCTTTCAGTTTACCGGCTCTGGCGGGGAATATAAAAAACTACAAATTCCACACCTTGTCGCCTGAGGGTGGCTTTTATTATGATGGGGTAAAGTCTATTCAGCAGGATAGTGACGGCTTTATCTGGATCGTCATGGAGAACGATCTTTTTCGTTTTGACGGTTACCAGTTTAAAAGATATTATTCTTATTTCAGAATGCTGGATACCTCGGATAAATGGTACTTCCGGGATGTGGAACTGGATGCCCGCGGACATTTGTTCGTTTCAACCAATAAAGGGCTTTTCGTTTACGATAAGATTACCGATTCTTTTAAAAGAATGTTCAAGCCGAATACGATGAACATTAAAACGGATTCCCGGGGGAACCTCTGGCTGATAAGTGCCAGCCTGGGCATTTTCGATGTGGAGAAAAAGACCTTTTTCGGAATGGAGTCGGAAAAAGGTTTATTGTATAATGCCGTAATCCTGTGTGCTGATGAGGATGAACTTATTACCGGAACGTCCAATGGTGAGATATACCGGTTTGACTATGATAAAATGCTTTTTGAGCAAATTTGTGCGCTTCCGGATAATCAGGCAATTATCGAAATAAAAAAACATGGAAATGAGTTGTGGGTGCTGACCGAAAGCTATGGGCTGTATAAGCTGGATTATCAGACTTTGTCCATTATTAACCACTACAGCTTTTTTTGTACGCTGAATAACGAATATGTTCCGTCGAAAACCTTATATGTCGATAAAAACGGTTATGTCTGGGTTGGTACTCAGAGAGGATTATATATCATGAATCCGGAAACGGAGGAATATTCCCATTTCACAAATTCAAAATCGGATATTTTTACTTTGCCCAGCAACTCGGTATGGACGATAGAAGAAGATGCCCAGAAAAATGTCTGGATAGGTACTTACTCGGGTGGATTATGTTATCTCAATTTTCAGGAAACATCCCGTTTCCGTACATTCAGTCCCCGTGAAAACGGTTTGAACCATAAAGTGGTAAGTGGTTTTGCTGAGGATGATGAATCCCTGTGGATTGCTACGGAAGGAGGCGGTGTCAACCGGATGAATAAGAAAACGGGGGAGTTCAGGTATTATACCCATAATCCGTCGCGAAACAGTTTAACTTACGATAATGTCAAATCGCTGGTCATTGACCCGTCGCAGAACCTGTGGGTTGCCATGTACCGGGGAGGACTGGATTGCTTTTCTCACAAAACCTCGACTTTTAAACGATTCAATAAAGATTATCGCTCGGACAACGGAATGTTGACCAACGATTTGAGAAAGATAATACTGGAAGCTGATTCCGGCCTATGGATCAGCTATCAGTCGACCGGTATTTCTTTCTATTCGTTTGCTACGGACCGTTTTACTCATTATATGTCGAAAAGGGACAACAACAATAGTTCCATCTCGGATCTTTGCCGGGGGAAAGGTGATGATTTATGGGTAGTCAATAACGAGGAACTCTACTATATGAACGTCAGAACTAAAGAGTACAGGAAAATTGCTCCGGATTCGGCCTACAGCCTCAGGGCACAGGCGTTATGTCTGGATGAAACAGGGAATGTCTGGATTGGAACGGTTGGGAGCGGGTTGGTTAGATATGATGTGAAGAATAACCGGTTTTATTCCGTCAACGATATTTTACGCTATGACGTATCCACTATTTACAGTCTTTGTACGGATGATGATAACGATCTCTGGATGGGTACGGATAACGGCCTGTTTAAATATAATATAGAGAAAAATACTTTTTTCCGTTTTGATAAAAAAGACGGGATACAGGGGATCGTATTTTATCCGAAGGCCTGTATGAAAGGGAAAAACGGTGAATTGTATTTTGGCGGGACTAACGGCTTTACAATTATCAATCCGAAAGAAGTGTTGCTCAGTGAATTTAAACCGACTGCTATTATTACCGATTTTTATATAGACAATGCGATTGTAAAACCTGATTCAACCGGTTCGCCGTTGCACCAGTCGATTTCTACCACCAGAGAGATCGTTTTGGATTATAACCAGATAAATTTTGGTTTTAAGTTGTCTTCCGATAATTACCTGATACCGGAGAAGAACCGGTTTAAATACAGGCTGGCGGGATACGATCAGCGTTGGATAGAGATCGATGCCACAAGCCGGATCGTGTCTTATGCCAAAGTCCCTTCGGGTAGTTATACATTTGAAGTGATGGCATCCAATAATGATGGGGTATGGAATGATGTTCCGACAACGATCCGGATCAGAAGGTTGCCGGCTCCCTGGTTTAGCTGGTGGGCGTATACGATTTACGGTTTCCTGTTTTTTACTTTGGGAGGAACTGTTTTATATTACTACAATCATCAGAAAAAACTGAAACTGGAACTTTATATGGATTCTCTGGAAATGAAGAAGAAGGAAGAGAACCATCAGGCTCAACTGCGCTTCTTTACAAATATTTCCCATGATTTCCGAACTCCGTTGTCTCTTATCATGGCTTCTGTCGAGCATATGCAACAGCAGTACGGGAACAATCATTATATCCGGTTGTTGAACAGTAATGCCCGCCGCCTGCTGAATCTGGTTAATGAACTGATGGATTTCAGGACGGTGGAGAACGGAAAAATGAAGCTGAAGGTCCATTTGTCCAACATCAACCGTTTTGTTCAGGAGGTTGCTTCTGATTTTCAGGAGTATGCTTTGCAAAAGGAGATCGACTACACGATTCAGTGCGATCCGGCTTTATCTGCGTCTGTTTACTTCGATGAACAGATCATGGAGAAAGTAATCATGAACTTATTGAACAATGCTTTCAAGTACACAGGCAACGGAGGGCATATTGTCGTCGAGACCCGGCTGGATAAGGAACCTTTCCGGTCCGGTTTTAAAAACAGCTATAAAATACAATCTAATCCGGGGTTGGTTCGGACTTTCAGTATTCTGGTCAAGGATACAGGCGTCGGTATCTCTGCCGAATCTATAGCCCAGGTGTTTGAACGTTTCTATAAAGTCGATTCGGATGATACGGAGGCTCATATCGGTTCCGGAATCGGGCTTGCATTGGTAAAAAGCCTGGTATTGTTTCATAAAGGAGCCATTTCTATTTATAGTGAACGGAATAAAGGAACGGAAATGCTTGTGCAGTTTCCTCTGGATAAAGAAATGTATGATGCTGCGGAACTGTTGGAAAATGAAGCATCAGCGAAAAATATGACATTGTCATATTTTATCGAACCGGAACTCCGGTTCGATAATCAGGAATCAGATAAACAGGAATCTTTCTTGTTGAGAGACAGGAAACGAATCCTTTTGGTGGAAGATAATGAGGATTTGCGCGGTTTGATGGCAGGGCATCTTCGTGCTTCTTTTGAAATTGTCGAGGCCGGGAATGGGGCGGAAGCATCCGGTATAGTGGAAGAAATGGAAATCGACCTTATCATCAGTGATATTATGATGCCGGTAAAAAACGGAATCACTTTATGCAGGGAGATAAAGGAAAACATGAACTATTCCCATATACCGTTCATTATGCTGACAGCCAGAGGAGGATTAGAGAATCAGATGGAAGGGTTGGATTCCGGTGCGGATGCTTATTTTGAAAAGCCGGTCGATTTCGGACTTCTGAAATTGACTGTGCAGAATATATTCAGGCAACAGCAAAACCTGAAGGAACATTATGCCCGGAATTATTTCGTTGACAGCCGGGAACTGGCGGCTAACCAGCAGGATAATAAATTTATCAGCCGTCTGATCGAGATTATCGAGAGCCGTATCGACCAGCCGGACATGGATGTCAGCTACATTGCCTCCGAGTTATCGATGAGCCGGAGTAAACTCTATGCGAAAGTCAAATCGTTAACGGATAAATCGATCGTCGAGTTCATCAGAAGTTACCGTCTGCGAAAGGCCGCAACATTACTGATAGAGGAAAACTTGTCTATCCGTGAAACGATGGAGCGGATTGGTATCGAGAGCCAGTCATACTTCACCCGTGTCTTCAAGAATGAGTTCGGAATGATCCCTACTGCATTTATTCAAAAGAACAAGGCTGGAAAGTAAAATTACCCTTGGGGTCTAGCCGGCTGCCTGGGACATACAATGACTTTGTTCCGGGGTAGAGTGATTTTTCCCTTGATCTTCTATTCATATCACAGCTGTGATACAAAGATAAAACGTTTGCAGATGGTAGTTATAATAGTACCTTTGTCTTAAACAAAAGCAAAGATAATATGAAAGGTGCAATTTATAGTAGAGTATCTACAGAAGGACAGGATTACAGTAAGCAAACCAATGAACTAAAAGAGTATGCTAGTAAGAATGGCATTGATATTGTTTATGTGTTTGAAGAAAAGGAATCAGGTTTTAATAACGATAGACCTGAATTTGAGAAAGTAAGAAAACTAACCAAACTAGATATAGATATTATTCTAGTATGGGAAATATCCAGAATCAGCAGAAGGGCAATTTATTTACAGCAGCAAGTACAGGAGTTTACAGATAAAGGAATTTGTATCTATGCTAAAAAAGAAGGTTTTTCTACTTTAAATGGTGATGGCACTGTGAATGCTTCAACTAAAATGTTGATTGGCTTTGCTTCGATCATAGCAGAACAGGAAGCAGCAACGCTGAAAGAAAGAACAATCTCCAGTAAGAGAAATAAGATTTTAAGAGAAGGTAAAAGTTATACAGGTGTTGCACCCTATGGATATGATTATAGTAAAGACACTAAGAAGCTTTCTATTAATAAAGAAGAAGCTGAAGTAGTAAAGAGAATATTTCAGTTATCAATTGATGGATATTCTGCTTATAGAATACCTATTATTTTGAATGCAGAAGGTATATTAAGTAAAAAAGGTAATAGTTGGACTGTAGCCAGTATAAGAACCTTATTATCTAATCCTGTTTATATGGGGAAAGCCAACTATACTCTGAAAAGTGAAAAGCCTAAAGAGGGTAAAACATATAGGAAAGCTATAGAAGTAGCTTCTGTAGATGTTCCTCCCATAATAGATGCAGAATTATTTAACTTATCCTTAGAGAAGATTACAGGTAGAACAAATAGAAGTAAAAGCACTGGAACTAAATATAATCCATTGTTAAGAGGATTGATTATCTGTCCTAATTGTGGTAGAAGATATACATATAAGAACAGAAATCAAACATATACCTGTAATAATCTAATAGATAATAAACTATGTAAGGCAAAGACTATTACAACAAAGTTAGATTCTATTATCTGGAATGTGGTAAAAATATTCTTCTACAAAGAACTGGCAGCAGGTAAAGCACAGGAGCAGATAGAACCATTACAGGTCGAAATTGAATCATATAAACAGCAGCTTCTTCTTTTAGATGGTAAACAGTCTGAACTTACATCTAAAGCAAACATAATAATAAATGCAGCTATTGAAATAAAGATACAGTTTCCCAATATGCCAGATCTTTACACAAATAAATTGAAGGAAGCTGATGTTATCAATAAAGAAGCTGGCAGATACTTAAAAGAAAGGGAAAGATTGGAAAAACTCATTCATTCTAATGAATCCAGAATTAAGAATATTAACAAAGCTAGCAAAGAATCTAGTTTAGTTGATAGTATTACTGATGAAACAGAGAAGTATGATCTGGTACATAGAGCAGTAGAATGTATAATGATCTTTGGAGAAGATAAAACTTCTATTATAGTTGTTACATTTACTACTGGTCAAACTATCTATATTGGCTATTTCTCAAAACGTAATAGTAAATACTACACTATCTTCTATCCTTCTGTAGATATTTACTTTGATATTCATAAGGAAAAAGGATATATTAACCATTTAAAGGAAGAAGTAGCTGGTATAATGCCAATCAGTCAATTAAATAAGCAGACTGTAGAATACTGCATTACAGATTTTGTAAATTATCTGGATATTGAAGATAATAGAAGATATTACTAATAAAAGTCCTGCCAGTAATTACGCTAGCAGGACTTTCTTATTAAATATTTTCCAGAAAATCAGATTCTGACATAATTTCTATATCTATTCCAGATGCTTTTAAATCAATCGCTTTCTTTTGCTTAGAGGACATACCAGAATCCCCAACCACTCTAAAGTCCTGTAATCCAACCACTAAAATGTCGGTTTTCTTGGTAACAGAATCAACTGGAGTACCACCAATATCGGCTATTTTTTGAAGAAGTTCAGTTCTTATACCATAATGGAAAGATCCAGTAAAACAAACTGACTTGCCATAAAAATAGCTTCCTTCATCTACTTTAGATGGATCGCCTACTATTTTAGATTTAACTGTTGATTTACTGAGACTTTTAGCTAATTGGGGTTTGAATGTATCAGTAGAAAATTCACCACATTTGAAATTGTATTTATCTTGTAACTCATCCAATGAATTTATACCTGCTAAATCCATACATTTTATAAATACATTTGCACAGCCAACAGAATCTTCTTCTGCCCTATGATGTTTACCAAATGGAATATTTAACACTTCACAAACATTGGGCAGTGAGTAACTATAACAGTCATTGATAATATATTTAGCTATTCTGTAGGAACAGAAATATTTAAAAGTAGGGAATGGTATATTATATAATGATAGCGCATCCCTTAAAGCATACATATCAAAACTAGTATTGTGAGCAACAACAACACTACCATTTAAGTAAGGTTTTACTTCCTTCCATATAACAGGAAATGTAGGAGCTTTTTTAGTCACTGCTGGTGTAATCCCGTGAATATAGATATTAAAATCGTCGTATTCATTATTTTCAGGCTGTACTAGCCACGATTTAGATTCAACTATTACAGAATCCTTAATAACAGTAATACCTATTTCACAGATAGAACTTCTTTGTGATGTTGCTGTTTCAAAATCAATTGCTACAAAATTCAGATTTTCCATATCGTATTATTTAAGATATGCACAAATGTAGCAAAAAGTCTTATTTATTATGGAGTATATAGATTTATTTTTAATATACTATTAATTAGTGAAAGGCAGTTGGCTTTGTTGTATTAGAAACTTTACTTACATTTGTATCAACTTCTAAAACTCAAAGCGTTGAACCTTTTAGAAGGGACATAAATTAAAATAAGAGCGTTAAAGATATTATCTTATTGTGGAATCTGGACAATTCTATATACTGGGATAATAGACAAAGATGCTCACGCTAGTATTATATACCTACCTAAAGGTGGACTATATAGCTATTTAGCGTGGGCTATTGTTTATTACCAGTATAGGGCAGTCCAGAGCCTCACAATAGTAATATTCAATAGTTCCCACGCTTTTCTATTTTAAATCTATCCAGAGGGAACAAGATAGATAATATTTAGATGTTATGAAGAAGTTATTATTTAAGGTATGTACAGTTATTATTTGTTCTTTGTTTCTATGCAGTTGTGAAAAAGATGCTTTAGAAGATCCTAACGATCTTATAAAACAGCAACAAAAGGATTTTTACGGATATAACGTAAAAGATAAAAGTAATATTGATGTAACAAGTCTTATTTCTATAGAATTAGGAGATTCTACTTTTTTAACTGGATTCAAAGATAATAAAATGTGGATTACATTATTTGATAAGCAAACAAAGGAACAATTACAGGAATGGAATGGTTCTGAAACTATTGAACGTATAATAAAGATAGATAAAGGATATGGAGAATATGATATATTTAATATTGGAAAATTTATATTGAACTTAGAAAAAACAGATTGGGGATTTGTTTCTACAATAGAATATATTCGAGAAACAGATGGTTATTTGTTATCGAGTAATGATGTTATAAATAAAGATATGCTCTTTTTGAAAAATAAACAAATTATATATATACAAGCACCTACTATTAATATCAACAACCCAAATTGGTATAAAGGGAGTATTGTTATTAGTCAAGTTGATACAATAATAGTTCTATCTGCAAATGGAGAAAATATTTGTGAATTAAATAGTATTCCACACAGAGATAATAATATATATCCTGTATCTTATACTGATGGACTTAATTTAACAGAAAGCAATTATATTAGTCGTTTTAATTTCTCAAATAATAAATATGTATGGAAAACATCATTAGATATTGAAAGTAATGCTCGTAAAACAGTAACTATATTAGATAAAGATGATAAGCAATGGACATTTCTATTTGATGTAGTCAATTATGATGGAAATAAACAACAAGTAAAATTTAGTGTTGATATAGCAACAGGAGAGATTATATATATTTAATGGTAATTATTAAAGAGAAAGCCCTACTCTATTCTTGATTATTATATCAGTAGGGCTTTTTACTTAATCTATAGATATTTAAGAATCTCTTTAAAAATAATATCCTCTGGTAACGATATTGTTGAAGGCTTCTGTAAATCAAGGATACTTATCCTATTCACCACATCACGAAATGGAATATTTAGAGAAGGTTTTATAGATTTAATCAAACCTGTTGGAACTCCTAATGCATTTTCCATAGCTGTAACAACCTTATAATTTTTTACTTCGCGCTCTCTAACAGTTGATACCAGTATATTATTATCACTGATATTATTTATAATAGCAGCAAATAAATCAATCTGTTCAGTTAAATCTGAAGCTGAAAAAATAATTATTTTCTTATTTGTTACCGTTTCTCTTATTAAGGCACAGAAATCAATTGATCTATTTAAAAAATCAGGTTGAGAAAACAAGTTCATATCCCAATAAAATCGAGTAAAATTACAACTATCAGGTAGTAATGGATTATTCCAAATAGATCTAATTTGTCCTATATATACGGGATATAATCTATTTACATTTATATATCTTTTAAACCTATTTGTAGGAGTATGTAAATAAAATTCCTCAACAATAAAGTTAAATTTTACAGATTTATTATTAGCCAGTAAAAGTAATAACTTAAGACAAGCAGTTGTCTTCCCTGAATTTCTCACACCTCTAAATAGGAATTTCTCACAAATATTTACACTCATTGCTTTAAATTTATGTTATTCGACAAACATAGTAAAAAAGCCCAACAAAATCAATTGCTGGGCTTTATTTTTAAATTATTCTTGTCCATTTATTATTAACTCTCTCAAATCTAACAGCATACTTAGTAGGAATATCCAGAAACAGCTTTCATCCATAGCCATTATTTGCAGCTGTAGTCTTTGGCACTCATTTTTTTATTAATGGACAGGCTATAGTACTAATATGCTTCAAATCATAGATGTACATAACATCTTTACCAAAGAAATTCACATATCAGGCTTTAGAGCAATTACCATCTATCTTAGCTTTTGTCAGGTTCATATACTTATCTAACTCTATCCAATGACTAGAAAACTTAACATAGGCAGGGGTTCTGGTTTTAATCTCTACTACTACCTTTTTGTTATCCTGTACTACATATCCATCTACAAAATCATATTTACCTGTAGTTGGCTGTCAGGTAGTATCTACTTTCAATTGTTTTACAAATCCTTTAAATCAGGATCTGCCTGTTAGTTCGTCTTGTTCAAATTTATCCATTATGTTGTAAATTAAAATTATAAAGAAGTATCTGTTTAGCTATGTACATCTAGTGTAGAACCATTTAAAGGAAGAAAGCCAGATCTATTTGGATTCTTCTATATCTTCTTCTTTAGATGGTTGAGCGTTAATATCACTTTGGAGATTGGCTATTAAAACTGCTACATCTTTGTAAGGCTGAACTGCCAAATAGTTTAAAATTGCCTGTACTGTTTGTACTGATAAATTAATTGTTTCCATTTCTTTTATTGCTTTTAAGTTTATTATATTCATCTTTGATTAGTAAATATCCAGCATATATTAATACTAGATTTGATAGTGCATTTGATATAAGTATGTAAGCTATCATATTGGTTTTGTATAAAATTTGTTGTTAAGTGATCTTATAATTTTTTATCTATGAATATTTCTAATCTATATTTTAAGGTTATAACCATTTAAAGATGAAATAGCCAGATTAATTTTATCATATAGTATTGATTCTGTTTAAGACATTTTTAGCCACTCCATTTTATTTTGGATGAATTGTACCCTTTTCTTCTTTAAATGGTTCTACGCTTAAAAATGCACTGTCAAAACTTATTTTACAGATAAATATTCTCTACTGGTTCAGAATCTTCTTTACTTTTATATGGAACTCCAGATATAACATAGTTCATAAAATACTCCATATTGCGTATTTTCTTAAAGTTATCTTTCTTTGCTGCTAGATATTGCATATATGACCTAGGTAGCTGTACATCTGATTCTTTCATTATTGATACTACATTCTCTACTTTCTGTATCAATAGTTCTACTTCTACAGATTGACCTTTTGGCATATCTATCAGGAAGCTTTCTATATGTAAGTCGAAACCAGTACCATTTAAAGAGAGAAAGCCTTTGTTTATTAGTTCATTATTATATTTACTTACAGTCACTTTAGCCATTTTAAATTCTTTAGCTATTGCAGTGGCAGAATAGCTGATGTGATGACTATGTGCATCTGCTAAAGCAAATAATTTCAATAAATAACCTTTTAGCTTAATGGATAAGTCCAGATTTATAAAGTCTCTACTGATTCTTCTGTATTTAGTAGGAATTGCTTCTTTGAAAGTATAGATGATTCTGTTTACTTCCTTATTTTCCTTTAAAGACTTTGCTCTAATATGTTCTATTTCCACTTCTCCAGATTCGGCTAATCTATCAGTTAAAGCCGTATTTATTTTACCTGAATCGTAATTTCTTCTACTTTCTCCAACGAAGCCAGCTAGCTGATCTAAAGTAGTATCTGTTTTTAAAGTCTTTTTATCAGTGGTTAAAGACAATACGAAGAATCTGTATAAGTCTGGACAGCTTAATGTATATGCTGCTGATATATTCATAGTGGTGTAACCTTTAAATGGTAGTTTTATTGATTGATTCATTGAAAGCAAGTGAATTGGTTTTAGTAAATATAAAATCTCTTCTTTCTAAGCATCTATTATATTCTGCTGTTCCAAAATAGATTTTGGCTTCTTTTCGATTCTGGAATATTTGTCCAGTTGGTTTATAGACTATCATATATTTGATTTTTTAGACTTGATGAAAAATAATTGATCTAGGAACGTCTGAAGCCCGATAGGGCTGATAGCGTACTAATAGGAATGGAGTACTGGAGTGTAGTAGAACGGTAAAAATTACCACCTTGTACACGGTAAATATTTTAGTACTATGGAGTGTAGAATAACGGTAAATGTTTTCTATGAGGACGGTAAAATAATTATGTGACTAGTAAATTTTACCAATTCGTACACGGTAATTTTTTCAGCAGGCATAAAATAAAACCAGATTCACATCTGGTTCTATTTCGTTTAATTTCTAACACATAAAATTAATTTTCTAACTCTAAGTGGGTTTGTAGCAAGTTACCTAACACACTATTTATCCTTTTTCTTATAATACAAAGATACTGCTTTTTTTCAGGACTATCAAATGATTTTTTAACAATCTTGGCATTTAACTATATGTATATCTGTGACTTATATTTCTTGTTTCACTATTGTGTTGATGGTGTATTTCTAGGCTTAGCACCATTTAAAGAAGAAATGCCTAAGAGATTATGAATTTGAGAGTACAGAGATAGCCAAATTAGATTGGCTTTCTTCCTTTAAATGGTGCTAACATTAAATACTAATCATTATATTTGTGTTCTAACTTAAATTTACAGCACTATGCCAGAGGAAAAGAAAAAATGTTTTGTCATTATGCCTATTAGTGATACAGAAGGATATGATAAGGGACATTTTACTAGAGTATACGAACATCTAATTAAGCCTGCAGTTATAGAAGCAGGATTTGAGCCAGTACGGGCAGATGATACATCTAAGGCTAATTTTATAGTTGTAGATATATTAAAACAGATTTTAGAATGTGAAATGGCTATTTGTGACCTAAGCTCCAGAAACCCTAATGTTTTTTACGAACTGGGTATTAGACAAGCCTTTAATCTTAGAACAGTTCTTATTAAGGATATTAAAACTCCTATGCCATTCGATATTGCAGGCATTAGGACTTTATCATATAATGAAAGTCTTAGGATAGATGAGGTAAAGAAAGCAATTCCAGAAATAGCTAAATGTATCAGAGAAACATACGATGCTAATGATAAAGAGGTAAATTCATTATTACAGTTATTATCTGTAGAGAAACCTGCTATCCTCCCTGACAAAGTTACTTTATCACAAGATTCCAGTTTGATATTAAATGCTATTGGAGAACTAAATAAAAGATTAGATTCAGTGAGTAGGAATACTAATTCAACGACTTATTCAACTATGACATCTAATGGAGAAGTACTTACTGTTGGCTCACAAATATTTGTTGAAGATACAAAAACAAATAAACATAAGTTAATAGGTAATTTTATTGGTGAAGATGAACACTCCTTATTCATCAAGGATAATAATGATCGTTTAGTAACAATTGATAAGAATGGGAAATTGGCACAAACACTATCTCCACTCCCTTTTTGATGAGAGTTTCTTAAGGTAGTGCTCGTGTTTTCCGATTCTATTTGTGTAGATATGTATATCACAGTATCTAGAGATAATAAGATGTTAGGTGAAATCTTGGGAGAAACACCTTATGAAATAATTCTTTTAAATAATAATAATGAAGTTTCTTTTATATACAAAATAGACTATATTAATAATAGATTTAATTATATCCCATTTTGAGTATGGCATTATCCTCTATTTTTATAGTGCTTTGAGTATTAATTTTATGTATTTTCTGGTGACATTCTTTACATAAGGACATTAGGTTATCTGGATTATAAGCTAGGTGTTTTCTCTTTAAATGGTCATTAGTAGACATAAAGCTAATAATATGGTGTACATCTACGGCAGGAACTATTTTACCTTCCTGCTGGCAGAGCTGGCAAAGTGGATGCTGTTGTAGATGTGACAGTCTAAGTTTACGCCATTTGGTAGAAGTATATATTTCATAACGTTCTTCCCGTTTAACTGATTTAGTCTGCTGTTTCTGTGGCTTCTTTAGATATGGCATTTGTAAATAGTTTTTTCAGTTGTTTGTGATCCATCTTAGTTTGGTAGCGTAACATCTTAATTCTATATTCTATTTGTGTTAATATATTATCTTCTATTCCTTCTGATATAACCTTGAGTAAGGTATTATGGAATATATCTTCATCTGTCTGGGATAATGCCAGATAGGTTGTATTACCCACATATTTAGCCCTTAGACGTTCATAGTTTTTAGCAATCACATCTGCTACTGCTGTACTGACTTCTTTTGTAGTATAGTTAAACCTGTGTTCTCCAATTGTTTCTGGTGTTGGGTTAATGATGGCTTCTATATCTTTAGGCTCTATCCCAAACAGCTTAGATGTTTGATCTGTGCCATAGTCATAAACGTATTGTAGTAGTGTTTCTCTATCTGGTCTTAGTTTTTTCATAGTATTGGTTTAGTAGTTCTTCATTATTATCAAAAAAATCTTTTAAAATCATTCTAATTATCTTAGATTTGTCTGTGGAAGTAGCTTGTTGGAGAATTGATAGGTTAAGGTCTAGTTCTTCATCCAATCTCACAGTAACGCGTGTGGATTTTGAGGTTGGTTTCATTATAGAATGTTAATTTTCAAAACTTAAAGATACTAGTATTATGGGACAAGAACAAATGAACACACCAAATTCTACAAATACTGTAGATATGAATTTTTTTAAGAGTTTGCCGTATCTATTGTCAAATAGTTATAAGAATCATCCTATCAAATTCTGGACTAATGTAGGCTTATTGATATTATCAATAGGAACATTAGTAATAATAAGGACTGACAGTGGTTTTATACATTCTTTATTAAGTAATAAGACTAATCAACTTATTAATTTATACTTGGATTTTGTTTCTGCATTATATATCGTTGGATTGATATTCTATTTATATTGGAAAGTCTCACCTATTAAAAAGGATTTAATGCTATCTGGAGTTATAATATTTCTAATACTTATCTCAATTACAGTTGCTCTATTATTAATACCAGTTTATAACGGTTTACGATATTTCATTCTTCCTCAAATGGAACTTGCATTAGATGAATTTGGGTCTTTTTTTGCTTCAATAACAGGATTACTGGCATTTCTTGCAGTACTATATACATCAAATGTAGCAGATAAGAGAGCAAAGGAAACTATAGCATTAGCTAAAGAAGAAGCGGACAATAATAGAGTTAGAGCAGAGAAAGCAGAAGAGAATAATAGATTACAGATTGAGGAATCAAGAGCTAGATATAAAAAAGATGATGAAAGAACCCTCTTTTTTCAACTACTGGATTTGCATACAAAGAAAGTTGATTCAATAATCTTCAAAAAGGTTATATTAGGAGTAGATAGAAAAGAGATAGTAGAAACAGGTTTTAGTGCTTTCAAGGAATATGTTGAATTAGCGAATAAATATCTTTTAAATTATTTATTTCATAAATATATACTAAGTTTATCTTCTAAAGATGAATTGTTTCCTGAAAATATAAATAAGAAGGAGCTAATAGATTTCTATAAAAATATATTCTATTTACCACCTCAAAATGAAGATTTTGATTTAGATATAATAAAAGATCAATCTAAGAATTGTTTATACTATGATTTTACTGGAAGAAAAATGTTGTCTACAGCTAGTGATATTCCTATCAAGAATAAAGTTTTGGCTATAAGTGATTATAAAATTGCAGCAGATGGCATTCGCTATTCTTACAATTTAATCTACAAAGAATATGGATATTTATTAGGACATTATTTTAGAAATATGTTTTATATTCTAGATACTATAAATGGATTTGATAGTATAAATAAAAAAAAATATGCGAAAATATTTCGTGCTCAGCTATCCAGATACGAAATAGCACTTACTCTATTTAATGCTTTATCGATACAATCTAGTGAGGAGTTTATTGATTTACTCTTGCGATATAAAATACTTAACGGTTTTTATTTTTGTGATTTAATTATAACAAATATCGAATTATTCAATGCTGGAGAATCTAAAATGATTAAAACGGGACAAGATTTTGTAAAAGAGTTACTAAAAACAAGTAGGAATAATTTTATTTAATATTCTGTCAGACAATTATCAGGTTCTAATATAGAAATAACCAAAATCTTAACTATTTATGGGAAATTATAAAATACCTTCTGATATATGTAAAGAAGCGAAGGACTATATGAAGGACGTACTGCTAAGATTGGAAGAATCAGGAGTATTGGAAAATGTAGATACTGCTGCACTAGATATGCTAGCCAGAAACTACAGTATGTTTATTGCTGCTTCTAAACAGATCGAGCGTGAAGGTGCTACTATCACTAATGTACAGGGAAATATAGTGAAACATCCTGCTGTAACTATTGCCAAAGATGCACAAGTACAGGCTGTAAAAATTATGCAGGAATTTGGCTTAACAGCTAAAGCCAGAACCAGACTGCCAAAGCTAGACAAAAAAGAAGAAGAAGATTCACCACTGGAACAATTTGTAAAGACTGCTAAAGAAGTACGCTAATGAAACTATACTACGATTATTGTAGTAAGGTTTTAGATGGTAGTATTGTAGTTGGAGAATATATTAAACTAACCTGTGAGAGATTCCAGAACGATCTTCAAAGGGATGATCTGGTATTCAGAGAAGATAAAGTAGATCTAGCTATTCAGTTTATTTCTACTCTTAAACACTATACAGGTAAACATTCTGGAAAGCAGTTTATGCTGGAAAGTTGGCAGCAGTTCATAATAGCCAATATAGTAGGCTGGTACTGAAAAGAATCAGGTACAAGAAGATTTACCAGTAGTTATATAGAAGTGAGTAGAAAACAGGGTAAAGCACTTAGTTTAGATACGCCTATTCCAACTCCTACAGGATGAACAACTATGGGAGAATTGCAGGTTGGTGATAAAGTATTAGGAAGAGACGGATTACCTACAAATGTAACATTTATAACTCCAATTCAATATAATAGAAACTGTTATAAAGTAAGCTTTGAGGATGGAGAAGTTATTACTGCTGATGCAGATCACCAATGGCAGATAAAGACAAAGACCAAAGACTGCATTACTTTAACCACAAAAGACCTTATCAATTTTAAACGAATTAGAAAAGATGGGAAAGGTACTGAATATATGTATAGAGTACCAATGAATAGATCTTTAGAATTACCTGAAGCAGAGTTGCCTATTGATCCTTATGTTTTAGGGTTGTGATTAGGCGATGGGGATTCTTCAAAACCTAATTTTACAGTCAGTAAAAATGATTTAGAAATGTATGATTATCTTATTCCTTTATATGGTCAATATAAAATTTATGAGGATAAGAGAAATAAGAATACTTTAAACATTTCTTTTGCAGGAGACAAAGGTAAAGACAATTCGCGATTAAGGCACCAATTAATAAATGCTGGAATATTTCAAAACAAGCATATACCAGACATCTATCTTAGAGCTAGTAAAAAGCAAAGACTGGCATTAATACAAGGATTAATGGACACAGATGGAACTGTTAGCACTACTGGAGAATGCGAGTTTGTCCAAAAGAATACTTTAATAGCTGATGCTTTCTGTGAATTATTGAGTTCTTTGGGTATTAAATATCATAAAACGACTAAGATTCCTTCTTTAAATGGTAAGGAATGTAATCCTGTACAAAGAATACATTTCTATACTGATAAACAATTACCTTGCTTTAGATCGAAAAGAAAATACGATAGGCTTAAAGATCATTTGAATAAGAGAATGTTATATAAGTCCATTGTAAATATTGAGACAGTAGAATCAGTACCTGTAAAATGTATTACTGTGGATAATGAAGATTCGCTTTATTTATGTGGAACCAGGTTTACAGTAACACATAATACGGCTTTAGCTGCTGCATTATGTTTGTACTACTTAATTGCTGATGGCGAAGATGGTGCAGAAGTATTACTGGCTGCTAACAGTAAAGAGCAAGCTAAGATTGCTTTTGATATGTGCAGTAAGTTTAGTAAAGGGCTAGATCCTAAAGGTAAATATCTCACTGCTTATAGGGCAGATATTCTATTTAGCCTTAATAATTCAAAACTAAAAGTACTGGCTGCTGACGATAGTAAGCTGGATGGTTTTAATGCTAGCTTTGGTTTATTGGATGAATACCACGCTGCTGCAAATAGTAAAGTGAGAGACGTTATTAAGTCCTCTATGGGAATGCGTGAAAATCCACATCTATGTACTATTACTACTGCTGGGTTTGATAAATCATTACCCTGTTATCAACTTAGAACTGTAGCTATTGAAGTGCTAAACCATTTAAAGGAAGATGATAGTATGTTTATTGCTATCTACTCTGTAGATGGTAGTGATAATTGGCAGGATGAAAAGAACTGGTGTAAATGTGCTCCAAATTTAGGTGTAACAGTTACTAAAAAATATATCAAGGAACAGGTACAGCAGGCAAAGAATAACCCTTCTGATGAAGTTGGAGTTAAAACCAAAACATTAAATATCTGGTGTGATTCTGCTACTGTTTGGATTCCAGAAGACTATATAGTGAAATGTAGTGATGTGGTTGATCTTTCTTCTTTAAATGGTAAAGAGTGTTATGTAGGTGTAGATTTAGGTGCAACCAGTGACTTAACAGCTGTGTCCTTCTTACTTGTTGATGGTGATAAGTATTACTTCAAAACTCACTATTACCTGCCAGAATCAGCATTGGAAGAAAAGACTGATAAAGAATTATACAAGTTATGGAAGCGAGCAGGACTATTAACTGCTACGCCTGGGAATGTTACAGACTATGACTATATAACCAGTGATCTGCTTAAAGCCACAGAAGTTGTTAATATTGTATCAGTTAGCTATGATAAATTTAATGCTACTCAATGGGCTATCAATTGTACAGAACAGAGATTGCCATTAGAAGAATATCCACAAACACTAGGCAGTTTCAATAGACCTACTAAAGAACTGGAAAGACTTATACTATCAGGACAGGCAGTAATAGACAATAACGATATTACTAGAAACTGCTTTAGAAATGTAGTGCTAAAATCTGATTACTGTGATAATGTAAAGCCAGTAAAACAACAGGATAAAAAGAAAATAGATGGTGTAATTGCTATGATACAGGCATTGGGAGGTTATCTACTGACACCACATTATTCAAATACGATATAACATAAAACCTTAACTATGGGATTATTTGACATATTAAAAAAGAAAAAAACGATACAGCAAGAGGAAAGAAGCTATACGCCTTATGGACTTAATAGTCTGGTATATAATTCCAATTCCAGCTACAACAATAATAAAGCTATGCTATTATCTACAGTTTATAGATGTGTAGATGTTATTGGAGATTCTGTAGCCCAATTGCCTTTAGAACCTTACTTTATTGATAAAGATGGTTACAAAAGGAAGTTTACAGAACACCCTTCTTACTATTTACTAAATAGAGAACCAAACAGAAAGATGAGCCGATTTACTTTTATGAAAACATTAATTACCAGTGTTCTCTTAGATGGTAATGGCTACGCATATATAGAAAGAGATGATAAAGGGGATGCAGTAGCATTGAAATTAATTCCTTCTAATTTAGTGACTGTATCTAATGTGAATGACAACATAATGTACAATGTTGTAGGATTCAAGCAACTGATAGAACCTGTAAATATGATCCATATTCTGAACTTCAGCTATGATGGCATAACAGGGATCAGTACATTGCAACACGCTAAAAATACTTTAGGACTAGCTACAGATAGTGAAGCACACGCTGAAGGGTTCTTTAAAGGTGGTGCTAACTTAGCTGGAATCATTAAAGTACAAACTTCATTAACACCAAAGCAAAAGCAGGATATTAGAGAAGTCTGGCAAAGCACATTCAGTCCAATTACAGGAACACCTAATGGTATAGCTGTATTGGAGGGTAATATGGACTTTCAGCCAATAACGGTTAATCCATCTGATGCACAACTATTAGAAACCAGACAGTTTAATGTAATAGACATTTGTAGGTTCTTTGGAGTTTCACCAGTTAAAGCATTTGACCTAAGTAAGAGTAGCTACAGTACAGTAGAAGCTACACAACTGGCGTTCCTTACCGATACACTAGCACCTTTATTAGAAAAGATTGAACTGGAATTTGAAAGAAAACTGTATAAACCATCTGAAAGAAATAGTATAGATGTGCGCTTTGATACATCTGTATTGCTTAGAGCAGATAAGGCTAGTCTAGCAAATTACTATAATACTTTATTCCAGATTGGGGTTATTACTCCAAATGAAATTAGAAAGGCTTTAGACTTGGAAGCTATAGAAAATGGAGATCACACATTTGTACAGGTGAATGTTCAGACCTTAAATAATGCTGTGAAAGATAAAGTAGATATTGATCCTTTAAATGGTAATAGTAATGATACAGAAAGTATATAAGGGTTCTGATCTTATTATTGATTTGGCATTAAAAGACAGAAGTGGTAATACATATAGAGTTACCGATGTTATGGGGTTTGTAATAAAATTCTATACAACAGATCCTATGGTTAATGTAGAGTGCTCCAAATTGCCTAATGAACAATATTTCAATATTATAAAGAATGAATCTACAGATTCTGCTGTATTAAATTCCAGCGACTTAGATAAATTGAATGATGGTTTGTTACATTATGAATATCATATTCGAGTAATGGATTCTTCTTTTGATGATAATATTTATGATGAAATAGTAACAGGGGAAACTAATCTTTTCTTAAAATCTAAACCCTGCTAGCTATGGGAAGATATAAATTAGAACTTACAAGAAGTAACATTAAGGTTATATCTGATGAGTCTGCTAAACGTACTCCATTATGACTAAGACTTATTATTAATCAGGATGAAGGTACAACAAATGATATTAATGTACGAGTACATTTAGCGACTAAAGGCTTACCTACCCACTATAGACTAAGTGAATGTAAAGAATTTACAGATGCAAAATGAATTTCATTTGATTGTAATTATGTTGATTTTATATTTTCACCATCTAAAGGATTGAAGGAGTTATATGGTCAAACAAAGAATAATTATTATGATTCCAATACAGCAACAGAAACCATAACATTAATATAACAATGGATAAAGACAAATTGAATAATACATATTATTTAGAACTAAAAAGGGCTAATGTTGTATTAGGTTCTGGCGGTAGCGAGATTGTGCCAACTTGGGGTATTATTGTTGGAGACATTAAGCAACAAAAGGATCTACAGGATGAACTATCCCAAATAAAAGAATCTATTCCTGCTTCTTATGATGAAGATATTAACCATCTAAAAGAAGAAAAGGCAGATAAAGCTGATACATATACCAAAAAGGAAGTAGACGATAAGATAGCAGGTTCTGGTAGTGTTGATCTTACTGATTATTATACCAAACAGGAAATAGAAGGTAAAGGATATTTGACTACAGAAACAGATCCTACAGTTCCTGATTGGGCTAAACAGCCAAATAAACCGGTATATACAGCTAACGAAGTTGGAGCACTTCCTGATACTACTAAGATTCCAGATGTTACAGGGTTGGCTACAAAGACTGAATTAACAGATGGTCTGGCTATAAAGGCTGATATTTCTTCTTTAAATGGTTTAGCGACTAAAAAAGAATTAGAAAATAAAGCTAATTCTACTGATGTATATACTAAAACAGAAATAGATAATAAGAATTATCTTACTGCTATTCCTGATACTTACGCAAGTAAGGATTATGTATCTGGAGAAATAGCAAAGATTCCAACTGTAGATTTATCTGCATATAGTACTACAGAGCAAAATGATACAAAATATCAGCCAAAAGGAGATTATCTGACAGAAGTCCCTTCTGAATATATTACTGAAACAGAACTGACAGCTAAAGATTATGCTACAAAAATAGAATTATCCAGTAAAGCAGAAGTTAGTGTTATACCATCTAAAGTAAGCCAACTAACTAATGATTCAGGATATGTGACTGATATTTCTGGCAAAGTTGATAAAACAGAATTAGCAAAATATGCTTTAAAAGCAGAATTGCCTACTGTTGATGTTACTAAGGCTTATGTAGATGAAGCATTAACTGAAAAAGCAGATAAAACAACCATTCCAGATATTAGTGATTTGGCAACTAAAAATGAACTTGCATCTGGATTATCTACCAAAGCTGATATATCTCTTTTAAATGGTAAAGTCGATAAAGTAGAGGGTAAATCATTAATATCTGATAATGAAATTTCCAGACTAGCTACAGTTGTAAATTACAATGACACAGAGTTACGAACAGAAATAGCAACCAAAGCCAATGCAAGCGCAGTCTATACAAAAGAACAAGTAGATAGTAAACTAACTGCCACATATAAGTTTAGAGGATCTGTGGATAATTATGCTGCATTACCAAAAGAAAATAATACTGCTGGTGATGTATACAATCTACTGGACACAGGTTATAATTATGCGTATGTAGGTGAAGGACTAGGAGAACTAAAAGATGGTTGGGATAATCTGTCTGGTATAGTTGATCTATCTGAATATCAAAAAACAGAAAGCGCAGATAGTAAATATGTTGTAAAAGAAGCTGGCAAATCATTAGTCTTAAATAATGAAATAGAAAGGTTATCAACAATAGTAAATTATGATGATACCATTATAAAAACGGATATTACTAATATTCAAAACACTAAAGCTGATATTTCTTCTTTAAATGGTAAGGTTGACAAAATAGAGGGCAAAGGATTATCTACTAATGATTATACGGATGAAGCTGTAACACAACTAGCAGAACTATGAAATAAAGGGGTTATATTAGATAAAGCTATATGGATTGGAGAGACAAAACCACCTGATAAAAGCTACTCTATTTGACTTGATACATCTGAAATTAGCAATTAATTATGAAAGTACTAATAAATGGCTTATGGAAGAAATTAAATATAGATGCTGATACTGTAAATAAAAAGACGGTTGAGAGCAATGTGCCTACTGATGCTAAATTTACTGATACTATTTATGATGATACTGAATTATCAAATAGGGTAACTTCTATAGAAAGTCAACTTACAGGACTTAATACTATATTAACAGAAATACTAGGAGAGTAATGGAAACGATAATACAAAATATTCAACGATTACAAGAAACTAAAGAAGCTATAAAACAAGCTTTAACGAATAAAGGTGTTTCTGTTAGTAACAGTGACACATTTTATTCTTATGCAGAAAAGATCGCAAATATTCAAGCTAAAATTTTAGCAGGAGTCTATATAGTTGATACTAAAGGTAATTTTTATACCAGCAATGAGTGAGATATTACTAATAATGATGAAGCAGTAGGAGTTGCTGTTATTTTTTATACTAAATTTATAATTGATAAAAGTAATACTGCTACTAATTTGATATGAGCGCGAGCTGAGGTTTCTGGCGCAACAAGCCATAGTGGAAGTGAAAATACCGATAATATTATTGCTCAATTAGGAGCAGGGAACGCTCCTGCGGCTGAATATTGTAGAAGTAAATCCATCTGTATGGCAGGTAAAACTATGTATGGTTATCTTCCTTCGAGAGCAGAATGGCTGGAAGCTTACGATAACAAAAAAGAAGTGAACGCTTGTATGTCACTTATTGGTGGTACGGAAATTGCAACAGATAAGTATCATTGATCCTCCAGACAAGATTCTGTAAGTACTGCGTGGTGTGTAAGTTGAAAAAATGGCGACTATGCAGTCAATCAAAATTCAGAAACCTCCCTTTATTGTCGTCCTTTCTATTCAATTATCTAATAAATAAACTATGAAAGAATTACGAAACTGTAACTATGAAATTAGAACCACTACACTAGAATCCAGAGAAGTTGAAGGCTATGCTTTAGTTTTCAATAAGGAATCTAGGGATTTAGGAGGATTTACAGAGATTATAGAACCAGAAGCATTAGAAGATATATTAGATAAATCTGATATTCTTTGTCTGCTTAATCATAATGAAGAAAGAGGAGTATTAGCCAGATCAAAATATGGCAAAGGCTCACTTACTTTATCTGTAGATGGTACTGGTTTAAAATATAGATTTGAAGCACCTAACACTGCTTTAGGCGATGAACTACTGGAAGGACTTAAAAGAGGTGATATTACTACTTCTTCATTTGCCTTTACTATTGATAGTGATAAATGGGAAAAGAGATCAGATGGTAAGTATCTAAGACGTATCACAAAGTTTAAAGAATTATTCGATGTTTCCCCTGTGTATAAAGAAGCATATCCAGATACTTCTGTGGCTTGCAGAAAGATGCAGGAACTGGATTCAGAAGAATTAAAGGAGTATTACCAAAACCTTAGAGAAGGATTATAATGGACACATTGACTTTAATAGACCAAAAGGAACAACTAAGAAAAAAAGCAGAGGAATTAATAGCCAATGCTGAAAAGGAAATCAGAAAGTTGAATGATGGAGAGGCTTTAGAGTTAAACCATCTAAAGGAAGAGATAGCCAATATAGATAGCCAGATCAAACAGATAGAGGAAGAAACCAAACGTAACTATAAACCACAAATTAAAAATAAAACTATGGAAAAATTTTCATTGTTAAAGGCTATTAATGATGTAGCCAACAACAGACAACTAGACGAGAGAGCACAGGAAGTTGTATCTACAGGTGTTGCTGAAATGCGCAAGGCTGGACAGTCTTGCGGCGGACAAATTGTACTACCTATCGAAGAAAGAGCTGACATTCAGGCTACGGTAGCTACTGCTGGACAGGAAAATGTAGCAGAAGATAAATTAGGTATCTTAGAACCATTAAGAGCAAATTTAGTACTGGTACAAGCTGGTGCTTCTTATATGACTGGCTTAATTGGTAATGTATCTATTCCTGCTTATTCTGGTTCTAATGTTACTTGGGCTGGTGAAGTAACAGAAGCTACAGAGGGTGTAGGTACATTTAGTGAAGTAAATCTGGAACCTAAAAGATTGACTGCTTATATTGATGTATCTAAACAGTTCTTGATTCAGGATTCTAATTCTGCTGAAGAAATGTTGAAACGTGATATTGTAGCAGCTATTTCTAATAAGTTGGAAGCAACTATTTTAGGTGCTGGCGCAGGATCTGCTACTGAACCTAAAGGTTTACTGAATGGCGTAACTGCTGATACTGCTGCTATCACTTATAAGGATATTGTAGCTATGGAAGCTGAATTAGAGGATGCAAATGTAAGAGGTGATATTAAATACATCGTATCTCCATCTGCTAAGGCTGATCTTAAAACTACAGCTAAGAATCAAAATTCTTTCTTGATGGAAGGAAACGAAGTAAATGGTTATCCAGTTCTTTGTACTTCTGCTGTAGCTGGTAAAGGTGTAGTAATGGGTAATTTCTCTGATTATGTAATTGGTCAGTGGGGAGGTATCGACTTAACTGTAGATCCATATACACAGGCTGCTAAAGGTAAAGTAAGATTGGTTATCAATGCTTACTTTGATGCTAAACCACGTAGAGAGGAAGCATTCGTTACTAAAGTACTGAAAGCGTAACCTTAACAATGAATAAGCTATGTATGTAACTTTATGCGAAGCAAAGAAACATCTGTTAGTTGATAATTCATTTAAGGATGATGATGAATACATACTAGCTTTAATAGATGTAGCAGAAGATGCTGTAGCTATAAACTTAAATGTTCAATTAGCCAGCATTACAGTAGGTGGGGAATTACCACCTGCTGTAAAAGCTGCTATTCTTTTATTAGTTGGTAACTTATATGCTAACAGAGAACCTGTAGCCTATACTTCTATTAATAAAGTACCCTATACTTTCGATTACCTTATATCACTATATAAAAACTACAAATAATGAGAGCTGGACTATTAACAGAACCTGTTACTTTCAAACGTGCCACTATTACGAAAAATGAGTATGGACAGGAAGTTACATATTGGGAAAACTATATTATAACCAGAGGTAACGTTAAGTATAATACAGGTAACAGGGCTATAGAGAATCAGGAGATCATTAATACATATACAGTAATATTCACTGTTAGAAGCTATCATAAGATAGATGAATCTATGAGAGTGCTATATAATAAGAGACTGTATAGAATCCTGTCGATTAATGAAGATAGATTAAAACAATCAACAACTATTATTGGAGAACTGGTAAATGAGTAATGCAGCGGTAGTCGATACAAAGCAGGTGCTAGAAATGTTTGCTGAACTGGATAGTAAAAAGCAAAAGAAAGCACATAGAACTGCACTTAAAAAAGCTACTGGCATACTGGTTAAAGAGGTTAGAAAGAATTTCAGGCAGATAGTTAAGAATCCTAATGCTAGAAATAGATGGAACGGTAAAACTTTTTCATCTGGTATTAAGTCCAGTATCAATAAGGAAGTTACAGAAGGTAAGGTTCATATACTGGGTGACTTTAGATTAAAGTTCTTTGAGCTTGGTACTAAGGCACGTTATAAGAAACGTACTAAAGGTAGACCGTCTACAGGAAGTATTAAGGCTACTAACTTCTTCAAAAAAGCCAGAGAAGCCAAAGAATCAGAAATAAGTAATAGTATGAATAATATAATAACCCAATCTATACTAAAAGTAAATGGACAGTTTAAAGGTAGGTAAAGTAATCTTTTCTCTTTTAAATGGTAATAGTGATCTTACAGCCTTTGTTAATAATAAGATATATCCTATTATAGTGGAAAAAGAAACTACTTTTCCATTTATCGTATATAAGAGAAGCAATGTTATTCCAGACTACACCAAAGACTTCCATTTTAAGGACAATGTAATAATTGATATTATATGTGTATCTACTAATTATGCAGAGAGTATAGAAATAGCTGGAATAGTAAGAAATATATTGGAAGATAAAAGATATGATGATATACAAAGCATTAAACTGGAATCTGCTGATGAAGATTATACAGATGATGCTTATGTACAAACACTAAGTTTTAATTTAACTATAAACAAATAATATAACTATGGGAAAACCAATTGACGGTAGTGATTTGATGTTATTTATAGGCACTGGCAGTGGTCAGTCTATTACATACAAATCAATAGCCTTTGCAACCAGCCATAAACTTTCTATGAGTGCAGAAACAGTAGAAACTAGTTCTAAAGATTCTGGTGGTAAATGGGTATCTAAGGCAGTACGTAAACTAAGCTGGAATATGAGTACGGATAATCTGTTCTCTTTAGATGGAGAAGGTTCTACTTATGATGATCTGTTTGATCTAATGACAGGAAGAAAGGAAATAGATGTAGTATTCAGTCTGGAAAAAGATTACGCTAGTAAAGCGGATGAAGTACCAACAGGAGGATGGACACCTGTAACTACTGGACAATATAAAGGGAAGGTAGTTATTACCAGTCTGGAACTAAATGCACCTAATGGAGATAACGCAACATTTACAGCTTCTTTTGAAGGTGTGGGAGCACTAGCGAAAGTATCTGCTTAATTTTTAATTTCTAAAGCCTTTATATCTCTGCTATAGGGGTGTAAGGGCTTTACTTATATATAGACTATGGAAATAACAATTAAAGACAACACATATAAAGTGAAGTACAGCATTAGAGCAATGTTTGTATTTGAGAAGTTGACAGGTAAAATATTCAATCTGGAAAACCTGATGGACTGGTATATATTCTACTATTCTATGATACTGGCTAATAATCCAGAATGTACTTTACTGTTTGATGATTTTATAGATGAATGTGATTCTAAACCTGCTTTGGTAATTGATATTCAGAATTATCTTACTACTGAATTTCAGAAGCAAGGACAACTGGAACCATTTAAAGAAGAAGATACGGCAAAAAAAAAGTAATAGCCATAACTGACCTGTATAGTATCATAGTAGTAGAATGTGGAATACAGCCAGATTACTTTCTGGATCGTATGCAATGGTATGAAGTAGAAGCCTGTTTAAAAGGACTGGAAAATAAAAATAAAGCAGGTTGGGAACAGGCTAGATTTATTAGCTATATGACTGCACAGGTTAATAGTACTAAAAAATTAAAGCCTACTGATATTCTTTCTTTTAAATGGGATAAGGAAGAAGGAACTGATAAAGAAACTATTATTACTAATGAAGATGTACAGCGATTAAAAGATAAAGCAAATAAAACCTTAACACTATTATAACAATGGCTGATTTAATTACAAGGCTAATACTTAATACACAGCAGTTCGATCAGAATATAGGTAAATCCAGTAAGCAAATACAGGGATTTCAGCAGAAGATACAAGGATTTTCCAGTGGTGCTATTGGTGCTTTTACTAAGTTTGCTGGTGGCATTGGATTAGCAATTAGTGCAGGTGAAGCACTCAATAAGATGATGCGCAGCAATCAGACTACCAGCGATATGTTCGATAACAATATGAATGCAGCCAGAGATTCAGTAGATGCTTTCTTCCGTTCATTAACTACTGGTGACTGGAGCGTATTTAGTAATGGTATTATTGCAGCCTTTACTACCCTGAAAGAACTATCCGCTTTAATGGATGAACTGGCAGATAAAAAGCTATCCCTGTCATATATTAAAGCAGAGGATTTAAAAGAGATCGAGCAATACGAGACTGTAGCCAAAGACACTAATAAAAGTCTGGATGAAAGAAAAATGGCTGCTGAAAAGATGGCAATGGCTGTAAAGCACCTGTCTAAAGAAACTGCTGATTATATAAAGTCCAGTGAAGAAGGACTATCTAAAACATATAAAGCTAATTATGGAGTTAATGTAGATAGAGAAACATTGGATTACTTCTTTAAGCATACTAATAAATCAGATAGTAGTGTATTGTCTGAAATAGATAAGTATAAGAAAGAGAGAGCAGCGTTAGAACGTAAATATACTACAACTACTACAATGCCTACTTCTTTTGGTGCTACTACTATATCTACTCTTAGTAAGGAAGGAAAGGAAGCATTACAGCAGTATGATAAACAGAATGAGTTTATAAGGACACAATCTGTCTTGCTGGAAGAAGTAGACGACAAAAGAGTAGCTACATTGAATGTGCTGAAAGAACAGTATGCTATGGAGCGTGAGATATATAGTCTGCAAAAGAGAACTGATGAAACTAGTAGGTCAGTCAATACTTCAGGGGAGAGTACTAAGAAAGAGAATATTATTCCAGAAGGTTCATTAGCAGAACTAGACAAACAACTGGCTGAATGGCGAAAGAAGTTTAATGAAGCTACAACTTTAGAAGCCAGATTAGCTGCAGATAAGATGGTAAAGGAGATCAGCCAACAGAAAGCCCATCTAAATGTAGAAGTAAAATATGGTGAAGCCAGTGATTTAAAGGAGCTAGTTAATAAGCAGAAGATCCCAACACTATCGGTAAAAGGGAAGAATATTAAGGAGGATATTAAAAGCGGTGCATTGGATATTAAGCCTATCGACAACAGTATAATCGAATCAAATTATAGCTATGCTGATTCTTTAAATGCTATTGGTTCTATAATGGGATCAGTAACCAATCTGACAAATGAAGGTACTGCTGCTTGGATTAGTTGGGGAGCCAATATACTCACAGCCATTGCTGCTGCCATACCTGCTATTGCCGCATTAACCGTAACAAAGAAAGAGGAAGCAACAGCTAATAGCGAAGCTGCCGTTACTGGTGCTATGTCGTCTGTAGCTTCTATACCTTTTGTTGGTTGGATTATGGCTTTAGCTGCTGGTGCTTCTGTTATTGCTGCAATGGCTTCGATTCCTAAGTTTGCTGGTGGTGGTATATTTAGTGGCAATTCTTTTATAGGGGATAATATGATAGCCAGAGTAAATAGCGGTGAAATGATTCTGAATAACAGACAACAGAAGAACCTGTTTAATCTCTTAGATGGTAAAGGTGGAGCTTCTTCTTTAAATGGTGGAACAGTTGAATTTAAACTCAAAGGTAAAGAACTAGTAGGTGTTTTGAATGCACAAGCAAGTAAGACAAATAAATACAAATAATCAATGTATAACCTAATATATACAGTACCGTTTACTAATGTAGATGGTGAAGCCTTAACTGTACAAATACTGGAAGATGGTGGAACTGGATTACCTGTAGAACTTACAGGTGGTACGCCACCATTTGTAGTAGATGTAAACGATGAAGATTTTTTATATACGCCAACCAGATTCAGCGGTGCTACATTAAAGCTGGTTGGAAGTGATTACCTACAAAGATTGTTTAGTACACAATACCAGAAGTTCAAAGTTAATTTGGTAAAGGCTGGTTCTGTTATCTGGACAGGCTTTATAACGCCAGAACTATATTCACAAGATTATGATAACAGCCTGTTTGAATTGGAAATAGAATGTATATCAGCCTTATCTACTTTAGAGTATATAGACTATAAACAGGAAGGATCTATTATCTCTTTACTTGGATTGATTAGGAAATGTATTACTGAAAGCAAAGGAGATTTTAGAGCCGTTTATATTCCCAATACCTATACTTCTTCTTTAGATGGGATTACTGTTAGTACAGCTAACTTCATTGATGAAGATGGTAAAGCTATGACTTTAAAAGAATGTCTGGAAGAAGTATGTAAGTTTCTTAATTGGACTGTAACGGAATATGACGGTTGTGTCTATTTCATAGATGTAGACTATATAAAGACAGGTAAAACAGCATATACTAATGTGCTTACTAATATATCCGTTACCTTATCTTCTACTATTAACTTACAAGCAATACCATCTAAAGGTAATAGTAATAGCTTATCTATCTTAGGAGGATATAATAAAGCTATTATTGTTGATAGTGATTATGAAGCAGATAAAGATCAGCTATATCCAGAACTGAAATTTGCTAATGATACAAAATTACATCATAAGGTAAAAGATTACGAAGGGAAAAAGTACCAAAAAGAATATTATAATACAACAGCATTTCAATTATTCACTTATAAATATAATCCTTCTTCAAACACTTATGAATTAACATCTGACGATATGTTTAACAATGTCGGTAAACAAAATGCTGGTTCAATAGCCGTACAACAATCGAATTATGAAATAGACGATAAGCCGAATAAGTTATCTTGGGATAAAATGATTGAAATTAAACAATATGAAGATGGTTATGCAGATTATTCAACACATACATTCTTATGTAGACGTTCAGATTCTGAAATATTATCAAAATATCCTGTTATCAAGACGAATATATCATCATCCGCGTTAGTGTTTGATGAAAATATCAAATTAGCTATTAATTTTCAACTATTTATAATGGGTGATGATTTAGGTGGCTTCATTGGTGATATGAATTATAAAATTGGTGGTAGTGATAATTTTGATGTAAATAATGTGTATGTATTAGCAAGATTGAGATGTGGTGAATACTGGTATAACGGTACAAGCTGGACTACTAATTCCAATAATTCATTCAAACTATACACTGATATTACTAAAAAAAATGTAATGGGTGAATGGTTCAATTGCAAGAATACAAATGATTTTACGCAAGGGGTAAACGACTTGGAAGGAACAATAATTAACTTCGATAGAACAATAGTAGGTGATTTGGAATTAGTTCTTTACAATCCCAAATTTGAAACGGCAGCACCTTATTTCTTCCTAAAGAATATAACAATTGATAGCCAAAAGATCAATTATTCAACCGTTGCAAAGGATAATGATAAAGAAGATACCAAGTATGAGAATGTAGTAAATGGGGACTATATTAACGCTTTGGATGATATAGAGTTTAAAATAACATCTAAGAATGATAGTGAATTATCATTTAGTAAAGCTATAACAGGCAGTTCTATACTGGATAAGCTGGCTAATACCATTTATAATAGTAGTGATAAACCAGAGGAACTATTAATAAAGAGAATCATTAACCAGTATCAACAGCCAAAGATCAAACTAACTCAAATTGTAAAACCAATCATATTCCCTTATTCCATTATCACAGATAGCTATCTATCTGGTAAAAAGTTTCTGTTTACTGGTGGAACTATTAATTACGAAGATAATAGTATAGAATGCAATATGATAGAACTAAATTAACTATGGATATAATTAGCAATAGAATACCAGCTACACCCAGAAGTAAATACACCAGATATAATACAGGTAGTTCTTACTCTTTAAATGGTGGTGGAACTAATATAGATACTTCCAATTTCGTAAAATTGAAGGGACAAACCAGCCAAATAATAGACGGTTCTGTAGGTGCAACAGGTGATATAGTTGCTTACCAGACAAATCCAGAGGTAGGAGATTTTAAGCTACCTATTGCCTCTACTGATGCTTTAGGTTGTATTAAAATAGGTGAAAATTTGACCATTACAGAAGATGGCACGGTAAATGCTAATACTGGTGGTGGTGTAAGTAGTTGGAATGATCTTACAGACAAACCATCTACATACGCCTCAACTTGGGGACAGATAACAGGCAAACCGACAGTATTCCCAACTAATTGGGATTTGATAAATAATAAACCAGTCACATTTATACCTTCTGCACATAAACATTTAAAGGTTGATATAACAGATTTTGCACATACACATAAAATACAGGACATATCTGATTTCATAGGTGTAACTATTAATACAGATCAAACAATAACAGGACAAAAGACTTTTACTAAAACTATATTAGGACTGGCTGATGTAGTAGCTTATGCAACTGGGGATTATAAAGAATCATTTCCTATAGCATCTACAAGTGCCTTAGGTTGTATTAAAATTGGTAATAACCTTTCTATCAGGGAAGACGGCACGGTAGATGCTAATGCTGGTGGTATAACAGAAGTAGATTGGAGTATTATAAAGAATAAGCCTTCATTTGCTACGGTAGCTACATCTGGATCATACAATGACTTATCTAATAAACCTACAATTCCTTCAATACCATCTTCTTTGAAAAATCCTTATGCTTTAACATTATCGTTAAACGGAACTTCACAAGGTGCGTATGATGGTAGTGCTACAAAATCAATTAATATTAATTATTCGAATGTTGGTGCTGCGGCTGCAAGTCATTCTCATTCAAATTATTCATTAACAGGTCATACGCACGATGATAGATATTATACTGAGTCTGAAATAAATACTAAATTAGCTTCTAAATCAGATACAAGTCATACACACAGTCAGTATTTAACAGGTGTTTCGCTTGCAAACTGGAATGCAGGCGCAACAGCAAGCGGAACGAAGACAATTGGTAATGCTGGCAATAGTGCATACGTTGATATTCAGGAAGATTTGCGAGTTAAAAAGGCTTGCGCATTTTCATCAACACCGACCGTGAACGGTACATCTGTTTCATTAAACGGTCACACACACAGTCAATATTCATTAACAAGTCATACACATTCTTACTTACCGCTTGGAGGTGGTACATTGACGGGTGCTTTAACGATTAATTCAAATGACTATTCAAATGTCAAAGTATTGAACACTAAAAGTGATTGGGGACAATTCGGTACTACTAATACAACTGATGTTTCTTGCACAATTCAAGCGAATAAAAAAGTGTTAATAATGGCGCGAAACCAATACGGACAACACGTTGAATTTGATAAAGGTAATATTCTCGCGTACGGAAACGTAACAGCTTATGTTTCATCTGATAAACGTTTAAAGAAGGATATAAAGCCATTAACCAATTCTTTAAATCTGATTAATCAATTAGAACCAGTTCAATATAGGTGGAATAACAAAGCAATAGAACTTGATTCATTTAAGGATACAGAAAATCGTCAATACGGCTTAATTGCCCAAGATGTTGAAAAGTTGATACCAGATATTGTACACGATCAATATAAAGATGGAGGTACAACATACAAATCAATAGATTATGTAAAGATTATACCATTATTGATTGATTGTATACAAGATTTATCAAAACAAATAACTGAATTAAAAACTAAGACCATTTAAACAATGAAAAAACTTATTCAATGGTTAGCCAAAGTATTTAATGCCAATATTAAAATTGAAAAGATCATTTATGAAGAGAAGATTATATATAGAGCGTTGGATAGTACACTACCAGGTGATGTAGCAGTAGAAGGGAACTTAACTGTAGATGGATTTATTTCAGCAAGTAAAGATATAGTATGTTATAAAACTAAAACTGAATAACTATGATATTACCAAATAATAATATAAGCATAATGGATGTAAGGAACTGTTTAGGTTATCCATCAATGGACTTAGGAACTTTATGTACAAAAGCAAAAACTGGAGGTAAATCTGGATATGCTTTTAATATAAAGGAGAACGGAGGATCTGCAACGGATGGAAGTCTAATTGCTGATGCAGAACCATATTGGAACGTATATAGTAATAATAGTCCTGCAAAATGGGGTGTTACAGGTCAACAGTTAAAACTGAAGTTACTTCGTGATAGTGGTGGTAGTAATTATTGCTTCAGTTTAGGCGGCTTTAGAGGATATAATCATACCGCAGTTAAACCTTATCTCTTTCAAGAAGGTTCTGAAATTTATTTGCAACAAAGTTCAACGTCAGTACCAGTTGGAATCACAATTTTTTGGGAGTTTGGTGAAGTTGATTGGAAAAAAGCACTTAATTCTGATTTTGATGCAATACAATTGTATGGGGCACAAAGTTATAAGGGTACACCAATCATTAACAAACGTATTAGTATAGCAGATTACAATCAGTTAGGACATTACACAATTAGTATGATGAGTTACGACTTGTTAGGGTTCAGTACAGGTGACCCAATTTATTTTTGGGGTGATTTCTATAATGGTTCTGCCAAACTTGCCAATTTTCCTGTTTACAACAAAGGAATAATTAAGTGGGCTCAATATTGGGAAAAGAATAAACTTGGTAATGTACAAGTTGTATATCAACAAAGCAATTACGGTGTTGCTTCAAATTATACAGTATCAAAATCTTATTTAGACGATTCAACAACCAAGATAACATTCAATATCTATAAAACAGCAAATGACATTTATAATGTAACACCTTCAAATTGTTATATTCGTTGTAAATGGAGAGATAGAACAACTTGACAAGATTGCCCTAAATATTCTATTGACATACCAGATTTAAACTTTACTCGTACTTGTTGGGCAGACTTACCATCTCGATCAGACAAGAGTGAATGCATTGATATTCAATTAGTATTAGTTTAATGGATAGTAAACATTTGATAGTACAATTAGTAGTGGCCTGTGTATTAGTAGCTTTAGGGATAGGATTACTTATAGCAGGCTTCTGTGTACCACCAGTAGGAATAATCCACGGTAGTGTACTAACTGCATTTGGAGAAGTCTGTACATTTGCTGGGGCACTATTTGGAGTAGATTATCATTACAAGTTTAAGATGAATAAGAAGTAGAACATAAGCCTGTTTGCCTTTATATGGTAGACAGGCTTTTTCTGTATAAACCATTTAAAGGAAAGGCTCCAATTATAGATATTTAAGACCTTGCGAGTTAATAAATATACACACAATTTCACACTGTTGCCATATTACTTAATATCATTGAAAATCATAGTGTAATCATATTAAACATCTATTAGGGAAACACTTGTACAAAGATATTTAATTGAATAAATTTCATTTCATTTTATATCTACATTGCCGCCAGTTTAATCATTAAATGTAATTGTTATGACAGATCAAAAGTTAGAGAAGAAAGAAGAAAAGTTATTCACATTAGAAGGTAGTGGAAAGATATTGGCTTTTACCAATATAAATAGACAGATCAATAGAAGTATAGTTAATTCTAAAAAGAAGTCTATTGAAGAATTTGGTTTATTATCACCTATAACCGTAGTAGATGCTAAAGATGTTATAGAAAAAGGTATTACTGTTTATGATGCCAGCAACCCTACTGATGTAATAGATGCTGATAATGCAGAGAACTATTTAGTAATCTTAGATGGACAGCATAGATATGCAGCTATTAAAGAACTGAATAAGAAAGATAAGTATTATGATATTTGGCTGATGTATCCGCTTAATAGAGAAGTAGCCGTATCTACTTTAATAATGGAAATTAATACTACTGCTATTAACTGGAAGAATGATAATTATATTTCTGTACTGGCAAAATTAAGACCAGAAGATAAAGGATTAGCATTTATAGATCAGTATATGCAGCTAAGACATACAAGAACTAAAGATGGTGAACAATCTGATAATTTGCCCAACAATGGCTATGGACTGTCTGTATTATCTAAGTATCTTACATTAAAGACAGATATAAATAAACAATATCTTTATAAGATGGCTAATAACCCTAATAAACAACTGCCTGAATCTATCAAAGTAGATAGAGCAGAGAAGATAATACAGACAGGAATAGAAGTTGGTTTTACACATACTTTCTTATCTAGTAGATTCTTTATTGATTGGATCATTAACTGGGTTCTACAGGAATATTCAGTAGATAAGATCTTAGAATGTGTAAAAGAATCTATGACTGATGAAAAGGCAAAGAAATTGATGGATGAATGCAAGGCTGATAATTTCAGTGATCTATTCGATGCAGCAATAGAACTTCATTGATACATTAAGTCCAGTTATCCTAGTGGTAGCTGGGCTTTCTTCTTTTTAGGGGTATGGGGTAATAATTTAGAGACAAAATGAAAGTAACCACACCCCGCAGGACTTTACGCGGCTGGTTACTTTCTAAAGTCTCAAATTTTAACAACTCTTACTGTCGTATAAAGTGTTGATATATAGCTACTAACAATGTTACTACCATCTGTATATGTTAAACTAAAGAAATCCATCTGTGAAACAAACGGAATCCAACTGTGATATGAAAAGAAGACAGTAGTGATATGCAATACTTGCAGTTTGCCTTTTATTTAAAGTAGAATGATGTCACTACACTTCCATGGTCTGACGGCCAGCCTACGGGATGATGGGAGAGGGCTTCCGAACGATACGGGATAAGTTTGTCTCCTTTATAATAGATATAGTCGATACGTTGGGGCAGACAGCTTAGTTTTTTGGATCCCAGGTTGATGAGGGGAGACCAGGTCGCCCCTTGATTCAGCAGAACGTCCGGATAGAGGTGGCGGAAACTATCCGTAAAACCTTCGTTGAGGACTTGTCTGGATACTTCCAGTTTGGCAAAAGCGCCCAGGTGGGCGGGACGTGCCTGTTCGTTCCAGTCCAGATGCGAATCGCAGTTGAAGTCACCGACCAATATGACCGGGGTTTCTGCCGATTGGGCAGTGTGGGGAGTCATTTGTTTCAGAATCTCCCTAATCTCCGGGATGCGGGTTTGTGCTTCATCTTCTTCATATTTCTTTACGGCTGCTTTTCCTTTGTTCAGGTCCGAAACATCGGGCAGATAATGGAGCCAGATATCGTAGAAAGCAATCTGTTGTTCTTCACTTATGCGGATGAGTGCCCCTCCTGAATTGAATGAGCGGAACAGTTGGATCGTTTCATCTATCGGATAACGGCTCATGATGCTGAGATTGGAACTGATCAGATAGAAATAATACCCCAGGGAATCAGCAATGATTGCTCCGGAACCGTATGTCTCGATCAGACCGATCACATCTGCATTTTCCTTTTTTAATACTTCGATGACGCGGTTTACACCGACCTGTTTACCAAAGCGGCGTCCTCCGTGCCATATATTCCAGACCTGTACTTTTAACCGGTCGGGTTTGTATGACGGATAAAGAGGGGATAAAGGAAAGAACTGCTTGTAACTCTCTCGTACTTCCGCGCTGCTGACCGGGCGATCCCACATTTTCACTTCATCGATTTTTCCGTTGAAAGCCATCCATTCCCCCCGGCATTCCCAGTCTTGCTCTTCGTCGCTTCCTCCTATAATCGTCCGGAATTTACTTTCAAGTGATTTCAATCCTTCGATCTGATAAATGGCGACATTGCGTCCGTCCAGATACATCCATACTTCTCCCTTTGTCTTGTCTACAGAGACTGTCAGTTGGTGCCACTTTCCGTCATTGATCGCCTGACGCTGTGCTGTCGGTTGGTAGGTGTAACTGTTTTTTCCGTCATTCAGGCTCAGGTACCAGGCTCCGTTTTCCTGTGTGCCGATACACCAGCCGGTAGGTTCCTTGGTGGTGGCATTTGTCATGATCGGTGTACCTAAAGGAGCGTCCGGCTTGGTTTTAACCCAGACCTGCAAGGAAAAAGAACGGCCGTCGTCGAAAGACGGACAATCTTTTGCCGTCAGGGAAAGGGGAATACGGTAAGCGACTTCATCTGTCAGGTCGAGGGCTTTCCCTTTCAGTCCTTCATTGTAAGACGATGTATGTACCAGAAAAAGGGAAGATGAATCCCGCGTCGCGATTTCTGCCATCCGGATCGCTTCCGGTTGCGGGTCATCGAATGACTGATAGTAGGCCAGCCCCTGTCCGGGGCTTTGCGCTACTATGTTAGAACAGAGGGTTATCAGAGATATACCCGAAATTAGTTTGTTAAGCATAAATAAGAATGGTGTTTAATAACCTTCATTCTGGGGAAGAAGGTTACTGTTTAATGTTATCTCACTTGTCGGTACTCCGAACAGGCGATGCCAGCTATGCACGTTGCGGGCTGCTTCTTTGGGATAATACGCCTCGGAGAATAGAAATTCGATATCATCCAGGTGAGTGACACCCTTGATCGCCGCCTCAAGTGTCCCGGTACGGGAAAGATCGAATTTACGGTGTCCCTCAAAGCAAAGCTCTAATGCACGTTCTTTCAGGATTGCCGTTCTCAGTTCGCTTTGTGAAAGTCCTTTGAGCTCCCAACCCGGATTGAGGGTATTGTCTTTGTTTGTATAGGCGCGTTTTCTGACTTCATTGATGTAAGTGAATGCTTCGCCTGTATTTCCCTGTTCATTCAGCGCTTCGGCATACATCAGCAGTACATCCGACCAGCGCAGGATCGGGAAGTTTAGCGATGTACCCGAACGGTCTGGACGGCGGTTGTTTACATCGCAGAATTTGACGATATATGGCATACGGACAATCTCTCCCTTGTATTTAATACCGGCACCGAGGTGTTTGGCTGATGTGCCTGTACCATCTATCAACTCCTTATATTTGGATTCGGAAGCCAGGCGGAAATTGAAACCCCACCGGTTGTCATTCTCCGTATCATACCATTGGTCTTCTTTCGGTACGTAGTAGGAGGCAAAAGGCAGTAACGGGGCAATGGCACTGCCATTGTTATACGGACTGTCGTCATCTTCTGTGAAATCACCGTAACAAGTGGTCTGTGCCGGCGATTCTTTTTTCTCTATCAGTGACTGGATAGCCAAAAGGCTTTCTTTACTGTTGTTGTATTTTGAATCGAAAACATCGGCATACTGGTTCAGTAAACCCCGCTTACCTTCCGAATAAAGAGTTTTACAGAGTTCGGCGCATTTGGCGTAATCTTTTTCAAACAGGTAGACCTTTGCCATCATACCGATTGCTGTACTGCGGCTGATACGTCCGGCATCATTGCTGCTGTACTCGTCGAATTCAGGTAAATGGTCGGCGGCATATTGCATATCTGCCAGTACGATCTCTTTTCTGATCTGGCTGGCGGGTGTGCGTGAAAGATGCAACAGTGAATTCAAATCCTCGGCAGGTTCGGTGATGACCGGCAGATCGCCGAAAAAGTTTGTCAGGTGGAAATAAAGGAATCCCCTGATGAAACGTGCTTCAGCCAGCAGCCGTTCTTTTCCGGCATGTTTGAACAGGGAAGCATCCATGTTTTCTATACTGGCGATCGAGAGGTTGGCATTCCGGATATACTTGTAGCTATCCCGCCATACCCACCAGATACGTTGGGCGGAAGCATCGTGTGTATAGGTCGCTATCGGGTCGAGTGTCGGCCAGTTATCGCTAGGGGAACGTGTTCCCAGGTCTGTCCCGAATTCCATGACCATCATTGCCTGGCGACTATATACGTTCGCATCCCCGAAGGCATTGTAGAGATCATTTATGTTTGATAAAGCATTCTCTTCATCTGTAAAGAAGTTGCTACCAGCAACGTCTCCTCTCGGATCTTCATCCAGTAATCCGGAGCAGGAGGCTGTAGTGAACAGGATAAATAAAATCAGAAGGATATTATACTTTTTCATCTTTCAATCATTTTATAGGTTTACAAAGTGAATTTAAGTCCGATGGAGAATGAACGGTTCATCGGATATTGTCCCCAGTCGTATCCTTTCAGGATCGGGCTGGTGGAGTAGAGGCTGACTTCCGGGTCGTATCCGCGGTAGTTGCAGATATTGAACAGGTTGTTGCCGGTTGCATATACTCTGGCTGAGGCTAGGCCGATATATTGCAGCAGGTTGCGGGGTAAATCATACGCCAGGGTCAGCGAAGAGAGACGAAGGAAACTACCGTTCTCTACGAAACGTGAATCGACGGAGTAGATGTAACTGTTTCCAGGACGTGCAACGTCTGTATCCGGATTTTCAGGAGTCCACATCTTCTCTGCCAGTTCGCGATAGCAGTTTACGTTGGCATTACCCGGCAGGAAATAGGCACTGTTCAGGTTCATCACATCGTTGCCTACCGAATACTGGAAGAAGGCGTTCAGGGATATTCCTTTATAGGCTACTGTTGTGCCTAATCCTCCGAAGAAATCCGGATTGGCATTACCGATAACGGTAGAGTTGTTCGGATCATCGGGAATATTTTTAAATTTCGGATCTCCCGGACGGGCGGATAGATTTCCAGCGTCGATATCCTGCTGGGTCAGTACACCTTCGTATACCTGACCGTAAAACAGTCCGACGGGTGATCCTACTTTCAGGATACTGCTGTAATAACCGCCCCAATGTTCTCCTACCGGTTTTTCCTGGTCCGGGCCAAGGCTCAGTACCTTGCTGCGGTTGGTCGAGATATTGAAGTTCATATCCCACTGAAAATCCTTCTTGTTTATAAGGGAAGCATTCAATGATAATTCAACTCCCTGGTTGGAGAGCGATCCCAGATTCTGCAACTGGGTGGATTGTCCAATGTAGGAAGGAACGGATATCTCCCATAACAGGTCGCTGGTCTTTTTATGATAATAGTCGAGCGAACCGGTCAGGACGGAGTTGAAAAAAGAAAAATCGATTCCGGCATCGAACTGGTCTGTTTTTTCCCAGGTAAGATCTTTGCTGGGGACTTTGCTCGGAGTGTAAGTTACGACTTCCTGGCCTCCGAGGATCGTGCTGCCGGATGAGAAGAGCGACTGGGTTGAATAGATATCGATAGCCTGGTTTCCGACACGGCCATAGCTGAGGCGGAGTTTCAGATCGTTCACAACCTGTTGGCTTTTCATGAAATCTTCTTCCGTAATTCTCCAGCCGACGGAAACGGAAGGGAAAAATGCCCATTTGTTTCCCGGAGAAAAACGGGATGATCCGTCGTAACGGGCTACGGCTGTCAGCAGGTAACGATTGTCATAAGAATAGTTGATACGTCCAAGCCAGGACATATATCCCCAGTTGTGGTAACCTGATTTGACCGAGTTTTTCAGTTGGGCGGAGTTCAGGTCATAGAATCCGGTGATATCATTGGCAAAGTTCGAGACTTCGGTAGATAACCCTTTATCGTAGCCTTTTTGCGCGGTGAAACCTCCCAGGGCAGAAAATGAGTGTACTTCTTTTTTCAGTGTGTAGGTCAATGTATGCTCTGTCAGCAAGTCCTGTGTTTGCAAGGTAGTGGCCTTGGCACTGTTGGTTTTTTCCTGATAAGAGCCTTTACGCGGAGAGAAATAATCTTCACGCCAGTAGTTCCATTTGATACCTAATGTAGAACGCCAGGTGAAATGTTCTCCTATCTTGAATTGCAGGTAAGAGTTGTTCAGTACGTAATAGGTATTCTTTTCATCCGTAGGCAGCAAGGCTTCTGCGAGGGGATTACGGCCGAGCGGGCGGCTGGGTTCGGTATAATTATACGAACCGTCCGGATTGAATGCCGTTCCGATAGGTGACATGCCTATTCCGTAAACGGCTAGTGAATAATCGCTCGGGAGTGTGGATATATCGCTGAATTCGCGTGACAGGCTGACTGTTGTGCCAAGACTGAACCAGGGATTGACTTCCGCATCTACATTCGTACGTAAAGTCGTACGGTTAAAACCGGAACCGACCATAATGCCATCCTGATCGAAATGGTTCAGCGAGATCAGGTATTTGATCTTTTCCGTACCACCGCTGCTTGACAGGTTTACATTATATACAGGAGCTGTGCGGAATAGTTCGTCCTGCCAGTCTACGCCTGTAACTTTGGACGGGTCGTCATAAGGAACCGTGGTCCCGTTCATTCGGGCAATTTTATTGAGATAAGAAGCATATTCTCCGGTAGAGAGCAAGTCTATCTTTTTAGGTAACTTTTGCCAGCCGTAGGATGCTTCCACGTCAAACTGTGCTTTACCTTCTTTTCCTCTTTTGGTCGTAATCAGGATAACACCGTTTGAACCGCGGGCTCCGTAAATGGCAGTGGATGTAGCATCTTTCAGTACTTCAATGGATTCGATATCATTCGGATTCAGGGAATTCAGGTCTCCGGCATCGATAAAACCGTCGATTACATAAAGCGGTTCGTTGCTAGCGGAAAGTGAGTTGCCGCCACGGATACGGATACTCGATGAGGCTCCCGGTGTTCCGTTTGACTGAACGACCTGCATCCCGGCTACACGGCCGCGCAATAGCTGGTCAACGCGGGGAACCGGTTGTTCGGCCAGCTCTTTTCCGCGTACTGAAGTGATTGCACTGATCAGGTCTGACTTCTTTTGTGTACCATACCCAACGACAACTATTTCCTCCAGGTTCTGTGTGTCTTCCGTCATTTTGATGGAGAGGGAAGTTTGTGTGCCGGCTTTTATCTGCAAAGGGTTGTAGCCTATATAGCTGATCTCCAGGATATCGCCGGGAGAAGCCTGAATGACAAACTTACCGTCCAGGTCTGTGACTGTACCGTTCGTGGTCCCTTTGACCATGATGTTGGCTCCGATGATCGGTTCCCCTTTTTCGTCGGTAACAACGCCGTTGATCGTTCCCGACTGTCGGGAGGATTGAGCCGGTTGCGGTGTCTTGTCCGGTTTGATGATAATGTGTTTGTTTTTGATTTCATATTTCAGGCCTTTTCCTTTCAGTACCTGATTCAGAATATCGTTAATGGATTCGCTGCTTATTTGCAGACTGATTTTCTGCCGGGTATCCACGTCGCCGGTTTCAAAGAAGAAAATGTAATCGCTCTGTTTTCTGATTGTTTCAAAAGCCTCTTTTATCGTGGCATTTTGAAGATCCAGTGTGATCTTTTGATTTTGTGGTAATGCTGCGAACGCCTGTTGCATACTTGTTGCGAAAAGTATCATACATAACCAGGATACATAGAACCGGTTGCGAACAATTAGCGTGATTTTTCTTTCTTTATAAAGAATGTTTTCCATACTTTTGTAATGTGATTAGAATTTAATTATTAAGTTTTAATGAACTCGTGAGTCGGGAAATGGTGCGAACATTTTCCGGCTCTTTTTTGTGCTTTCTTTTTTTCTTTTCGTGATTCTCCTTTCTTTTTTAATTATCAACTATTTTAATATATCTCAATGATATTGTTATTTCGTCTGTAAGTAAATTTCTCACTGGAAGACATAATCGTCAGAATGTCGTTAAGCGTATCCGTGCTGCGGAACTCTCCGTAGAAACGAAGTTTCCGACGTTCCGGATTTCGGAAAATGAAGGTTACGTCGAAAGCTTTTTCCAACTGTCCGGCGATTTCTTCAAAACTGACTTCATTAAAGAAGTGGGCTCCTGTTGTCCATTGGCAGATTGCGTCCGTCGAAACTTTTCTGACTTCTGTCTTTCCGGTCAGTCTGCTATAAACGGCTTGCTGTTGAGGTACCATAATGACAGAATTGGCTGGGGCTGCTTTGTCTATCATGTTTACAGAACCTTCAGCCAGGGTAACGGCTATTTCCTGATCGTCGGAATAGGCTTTGACATTGAATTTTGTACCCAGTACCTTCACATCGATTTCTTTTGCATTGACGATGAACGGCAGCTTTTCATTACGGGCCACTTCAAAATAACCTTCTCCTTCCAGTATGACCTGTCGGTTCTTCTGTGAGAATCCGGGTTGACAGCTGAATTTACTACCGGCATTCAGCCATACTATGGTTCCGTCTTCCAGTTGGAGGCGGCTTCGTGAACCGAGCGGCACTTCAATGGTTCGTATCATTGCCTGCTCGTCCTGCTTGTTAGACTGGTTGAACAGATATAATCCGGTAGTACCCAGGAAAACTCCGACCAGCAGAGCTGCTGCGATCCGGGTATATTCCCGTAGGAACAGATATTTTTGTTTTCTGAATCCGGCCTGTTCGGCAAAACGTCGGTATACGGCTTCGTTCTTTCTTCCGTTTTTATGTTGCTTGTCATACGAAGATAGCCACAGTTCGGTCATTTCATAATAATGTTTTTTATGAGACTCGTTTGCTGCGACCCAACGGCTGAGTTCTTTCTCCTGCTCAGGAATAAGTGACCGGTTCAGATAACCGGTGATCAGCTCGTCGTAGTATTCTTGTTGTTTATTTTGATCCATTTTTATGCTTCTTACCCTAAAGACAACATACGGGTAGAGCGAGGGTAGTGAAAAATGAAATATTTTTCAAAAAAATGATTTTGGATTGAAATGTATCAGAACAAAATGGAAGATAAATAGCCTTTCATACGGGTACGGAGGGTAGACAGGGCCTGTTTAATATGGTATTTGACTGTGTTAACCGAGATGCCGACTTTATCTGCGATCTCGTCGTAAGCCAACTCTTCGATCCGGCTAAAGATGAAAACTTGCCGGGTTTCGCGGGGAAGTTTATTGATTTCGAGGAGTATTTGCTCGTTGAGTTCTTTTTCTAGCAATTGTCCCAACGGATATTCATCGGAGAGGAACAGTCCCTGAAGAATTGCTTCCGGGTATTCTTCGTAATCGTCGATACTGATTTCCCGGTCTGCAAATAATTTCTTTTGATAATTGATTGCATAATTACGTATGCAACAGACCAGATAGGCTTGCAGTGAAGAGGTGATATGGAGTGATTCGCGTGTTTCCCATATATGGGATAATACATCACCGACGATGGTATCGGCTACTGTATCATCCCTTACATATTGACAGGCAATACGGAATAGAAGATGATAATAGTTGTCAAATAAAGTGCGGTAGGCTCTGCTTTCCCCACTTTTCAAACCGGCTATTAATTCTGTTTCATGAATCTCCACGATAGTATTGTAGATATTTGCTCCCTTTAACGGATACAATATTACAAGATAGAAACGTAAAACACAAATCTTATTTATGCCTATTTTAATTTTCTGTCTTTCCGATATGCTTCATTACCTTGGCATCCAGATAGAATATCAGTTCTTCGGCGATGTTGGTACAGTGGTCGCCGAAGCGTTCCATTTTGCGGATGACTCCGGCCATGTAAAGGCCGACCAGGGCACTTCCCGGATGCTTTTCTATGTAATCGGCAATGATCCTGGTCGAGTTATGGTTGATCTCGTCGATCAGGTTGTCTTTCAGGAAGATGCGTGATGCAATTTCAGAACTTTCTTTTTCGAATGCTTCCTGGCTGAGTGTAAGCATACTCAGCAATTCCTGCAACATTTCTTCCACCCGGGTATCCTTTATCAGTTGTGGGTCGACGGGAACACCTTCCGGCAGGTTTCCGGCAAAACGGGCGATACTTTCGGCAAAGTCTCCCAAGCGTTCCAGGTTCGTGTTGATTTTGTACATGGCAAGAACGAAGCGCAGGTCAACGGCAACGGGAGCATATAGGGCAATGATATCTTCGCAGTCGCTGTCTATCTTCAGTTCGAACGCATTTACCCGGCGTTCGCGGCTGATTACTTTGTAGGCCAGTTCCTTGTCTCCGGTTAGCATGGCTTCGCCGGCATTATATAACTGTTGGTGGACCAATGCCCACATCTCGCTGATGCTGTTTTTTAAGGAGGCAATCTCCTGATCTATGACTTTCATATATAATCGTTCAATTTTTAATTCTTAATTTTCAATTACCCGAACCGTCCCGTAATATAATTCTGAGTCGATTCCTTTTCCGGATTGGTAAATATCTTACGTGTATTATCGAACTCTATCAGTTCCCCCAGATAAAAGTACCCGGTCTTGTCGCTGACACGGGCAGCCTGTTGCATATTATGGGTAACGATTACGATAGTATATTCGCTTTTTAGTTCATGTATCAGGTCTTCTATCTTACCGGTCGATATAGGGTCCAGTGCTGAAGTCGGTTCGTCCATTAAAAGAATGGAAGGCGATATGGCTAATGCACGGGCGATACACAGACGTTGTTGCTGGCCGCCGGACAGGGCGAAAGCCGATTCTTTCAGTTTATCCTTTACTTCATCCCAAAGAACAACCTGTTTGAGGGTTTTGACAACAGTTTCTTCGATATAAGCATTGTCCTTTATCCCGTTTACCCGGAGCCCGTAGGCAACGTTTTCAAAGATTGTTTTCGGGAAAGGATTCGGTTTCTGGAATACCATGCCTACATTTTTCCGGAGCAGGTCGACCTTTTCTCCTTTACCGTAAATATCTCTTCCGTCGATCCCGATTTTTCCGTCCATGTGCGTGTCGGGTATCAGGTCGTTCATCCGGTTGAATAAGCGCAGGAAGGTGGATTTACCACAACCGGACGGTCCGATAAAGGCGACCGACGTGTTTGCTTCAATTTGCATAGATATATTCTTTAAGGCATGAAAATCGCCGTAATAGAAATCTACATTCTGAGCATCAATCTTTATCATAATATAAATAATTTATCAATATGCTAATATGCCAATGTACCAATATGCCGATGAAAAATGTATCAATAGGGGGCGAAATGTTAGCTTTTCTTTTATTGGCATATTGGCACATTTCCCTATTGCCATATTATTTAGTTCATTTTTACTTTTCTGGCGAAATAGCCTCTCAGCGCATTGGCCAGTAAGTTTACGATTAATACGATTGCAATCAGTACCAGAGCCGTTCCGTAGGCCATTCCACGCGAGGCTTCGATGTCTGTTCCGCTGGTGGAAATAACATACAGATGATAGGGCAGGGCCATACACTGGTCGAAGATGCTTCCCGGCAGCTGGGGCAGGAAGTAAGCGGCAACGGTAAACAGGATAGGAGCCGTCTCGCCGGATACACGTCCGATAGACAGGATTAATCCGGTAATGATATTCGGAAAAGCCATCGGTAATACAACCCTGCGAATGGTCTGCAACTTGGTAGCTCCCAGTGCCAGACTGCCGTGGCGGAAAGAATCGTCGATGCTTTTGAGGGCTTCTTCCGTTGTACGGATAATCAGTGGTAAAGACATCAGTGCCAGGGTAAACGAACCGGCGATGATGGAGTCTCCCCACCCCAGGGTAACGACGAACAGGGACATTCCGAATAGTCCGAATACAACCGACGGTACACCGCTCAGGTTATTGGTCATAATCCGGATGAAACGGATTATTTTTCCGTTTGTCGCATATTCATTCATATAGATACCGCTCATGATTCCGATCGGGAAACTAATCAGGCTACTACCTAATACCAGATAAAGTGTTCCGACAATCGCCGGGAAAATACCTCCGGCAGTCATCCCGTCGGCCGGCGCTTCCGTCAGGAAATCCCAGCTGATTACTTTTCCTCCCTGGATAATGATAAAACCGAGAATAAGGAAAAGAATGACAACAACCAGATAACTGAGAAGTGTGAATATACCGAACGCAACTTTCTGTGAAGTCCGTTTCTTTGTGTCAACATTGCCTAACTTTTGAACAGGTGCCATAGCTTAATCACATTTTTCTTTTGGATGAAATGTATTCTACCGTAATGCTTAACAGTAGTGTAATGATAAATAATACTGCCCCTAACAGGAATAATGCCTGGTAATGAGCTCCTCCGGCGGGTGCTTCTCCCAGTTCTGCCGCGATGGTTGCCGGAATGGTCCGTACGGGTTCAAAGAAGGAGGTCGGGATAACGGCCGCATTTCCTGTTACCATCAGGACGGCCATTGTTTCTCCGATTGCCCGCCCGATACCCAGGACAATTGCCGATGTGATACCGGATATGGAATAGGGGATGATTACCTTATAGATTGTTTGCCATTGGGTTGCTCCCAGGGCCAGACTCGCTTCTTTCATGGCACGCGGCGTAGTGCGCATGGCATCTTCGGCAACCGTGATAATGGTCGGCAACGCCATGATGGCCAGAACGACACTGCCGGCAAAGGCTGTTTCTCCAACCGGAAGGTTCAGCCCTTTCTGTATGAGCGGAACGATTACGACCAATCCGAAGAAACCGTATACGACCGAAGGAATCCCTGCCAGCAATTCAATAACCGGCTTCAGTATCTCCCGGGTCCGTTTATTTGCGATTTCTGCCAGGTAGATGGCAACGGCAATACCGAAAGGGAGCGAAAGAACAATGGCGCCGATACTGACCAGTAATGTTCCGAGCAACAGGGGGATCAATCCGAAGATAGGGGCAGGCGCAGAGGTCGGGTACCATTTGGTGCCGGCGAAGAAGTCGGAAAGCGATATTTTCTCTTCGGGAAGGACGGTTCCCCTGAAGTTTTTCGCCAGATATTGCTGAGGAAAGAATGCGATGATTCCCGGCTCTTTGCTGACGAGTTCGCTGATTTTGTCGGGAACGTACTGAAACTCATCTCCCAATTCTTCTTCACTGTAATATTGCGTCAGGTCGGAAAAACGAAAGACCAGGATTTCTTCATCCTTGCCGTTAACCTCTTTCCAGTTGGTTATTTTGGCATCGAAAATATCCATGATTGTTTCCGGTGACAGATGACTCACATCGTTGCTCTTATTCACGGCAAGCACGTATCCCTCTTCGACTACCGGACTGTTGAAAAGGCCGGATGCTTCTTTAAAAAGAAAAAAGACAATCAGCAGAATCGTGAAACTGGTTACACCTCCGCTGATTAATAATCCTCCTTCTACAATTTTTTCAAAAAACTTTCTCACGTCATTAACCTCTTTGTTCTGAGTGCAAAGTAAGGTAACATGTGTTAAGAACGGGTTAAGACGCTTTGAAGTAAATATTACATTGATGTTTCGAAAGTATTACAAAACCTGCTTAATAAGTAGACATTCGGCTACTTATTAAGCAGTGGGGTACTCTACTTATCGAGTAGACGAAGGCTTACTTAGTAAGTAAAGAAGGCATCCGGTTGGTAAGTAGAGAGGGAACAGTTCGGTAAGTAGATGCTTTTTCGATGGATGTTGTCGTTTTTTAGAATATAAACATGTATATTTGCCACAAACTTAAAAACTTAATAACCTATTTTTATCATGAACAAATTTCTTTCGTATGGTGTGTTTGCGTTCACAGTGTTGTTGTCTTCGTGTGATTCGCAACCCAAACAAGAACCCCTTGCTGATGTGATTGACCGTGGTTTGAAAGCATCGACCGAACAGGCCCTTTTGATGGCTAAAGACCTGGAAAGCCAGGAAGGCCGTCTTCCCAAAGCAATCGGAAAGGACGGAAAACTGGAAACAAGCGACTATAGTTGGTGGTGCAGCGGTTTCTTCCCCGGCGAATTATGGTATCTGTACGAAAACAATCCGACTCCGGAATTAAAGAAATATGCCGAAATGTTTACGGACCGTGTGGAAGAAGTGAAGAATATCACTTACAGCCACGATGTCGGTTTCATGCTATATTGCAGTTATGGAAACGGTTATCGCCTGACCGGCAAACCGGAATATAAAGAGGTGATGCTGACCGGTGCCAATTCGCTGGCGACTCGTTTTGACGAGCGGGTGGGAGCTATCCGTTCCTGGGACTTCAATAAAAAAATCTGGCAGTTCCCGGTTATTATTGATAATATGATGAATCTGGAGTTTTTCAGTTGGACTTCCAAAGCATCCGGTGACGACCGTTTTTATAAAATGGCTGTTTCTCATGCCGACAAGACAATGAATAATCATTTCCGTGACGATTATAGCTGTTATCATGTGGTTTCGTACGATACGATAACCGGTGTTCCTCATAAGAAACAAACTCACCAGGGAGCTGCCGACGAATCAGCATGGGCACGTGGACAGGCCTGGGCGTTGTATGGTTTCACCATGATGTATCGCGAAACCGGCAAACCTGAATATCTGAATCAGGCTAAACATATTGCGGCATTTATCATGAACAATCCGAATATGCCGGCTGATAAGGTGCCGTATTGGGATTTTGATGCTCCGGGTATCCCGAATGTGCCGAGAGATGCTTCTGCCGCGGCTATTATGGCTTCTGCACTGATTGAACTGAGCCAACTGGATAAGAGCGAAGAAGCAAAAAGCTACCTCGATTTTGCAGAACAGCAGGTTCGTTCTCTGACAACTCCCGAATATCTGGCAGCGAAAGGAACGAACTGTAATTTTGCTTTGATGCATTCCACCGGCCATTTCCCCGGAAACAGCGAAGTGGATGTTCCGTTGAGTTATGCTGACTATTATTATGTGGAAGCATTGATGCGTTTAAAGAAACTGACTGAAAAATAATGCTATTATGACAAATCTTCTGAAAACAACCGCTATTTTGGTTTGCTGCCTCTGCATTTCTTTCGCAGGAAAAGCGCAGCAAAACGGTACCCAGGACCGTGCTTTCTGGGTAGAAACATTGACCCGTATCGCTGACCCGGTATTGACAAACCTGAACAACAATACGTTGAAAAAGAATATGCCTTACGAGTCTTTATCGAAAGACAGAAGTGACTTCTCGCATCTGGAAGCGGTAGGTCGTCTGGTATGCGGTATTGCCCCTTGGCTGGAACTGGGTCCGGACAATACGTCCGAAGGACAACTGCGTGATAAATATATCAAACTGACAGTGAAAGGCCTGAAGAATGCCGTAAACCCGGATTCTCCCGATTATCTGGTCTTTGGAAAACCGTATCAGCCGTTGGTGGATGCCGCTTTCCTGGCTCAGGGATTGTTGCGTGCCAGAACCCAGCTGTGGGATAACCTGGACCCGCAGGCTAAGGAATGGATGATTACGGAATTTAAACGTAGCCGTGCCATCAAGCCTTGGGAAAACAACTGGCTGTTGTTTGCTTCTATGGTCGAGGCGGCTTTGCTGGAATTTACCGGCGAATGCGATATGGACCGCCTGACGTATGGTGTCAAAAAGTTCCGTGACGAGTGGTATAAAGGAGATGCGCTGTATGGTGACGGTCCTGCTTTCCACATGGATTATTATAACAGTTTTGTTATCCATCCGATGCTGACAGATGTTTTGCTGACGATGAAAAAGCATAACCTGGAAGGGGCGGACTTTCTCGATGTGCAGTTGCCGCGTTTAACCCGTTATGCCGAACAGTTGGAACGTTTTATCTCGCCGGAAGGAACCTTCCCTGTAGTAGGCCGTTCTATCGTGTATCGTTTTGGCGCGTTTCATGCATTGGCACAAGCCAGTTTGATGCACGTGCTTCCGGAAAGAGTGAAACCGGCCCAGGTACGCTGTGCTATGACGGCTGTTATCCGTAACCAGATGAAATCGCCGAAGAACTTTGATGCAAACGGTTGGTTGCGTGTTGGTTTCACCGGTGAACAAATCGATATGTCAGAGTCTTATATTAACACAGGGAGTGTTTATTTGTGTGCCGTAGGTTTGCTGTCTTTAGGATTGCCGGCTACCGACGAATATTGGTCGGCCCCTTACACCGAATGGACGAATTTGCGTGCCTGGAAGGGTGAAAGCGATGTAAAGGCAGATCATGCGCTTAAGTAATTGAAAATGAAGAATTGAAAATTGAGAATTAAATACAGATAAGAATATGAAAACAAATTATGAATTGCGCTATGCTGCGCATCCGGAAGATGCCAAGCAATATGATACGAAACGTATTCGTCGGGATTTCCTGATCGAAACAGTTTTCGCGCCGAATGAAGTGAACATGGTTTATTCCATGTACGACCGTATGATTGTTGGGGGCGCCATGCCTGCCGGCGAAGTGTTGCAACTGGAAGCGATTGATCCGTTGAAAGCTCCTTATTTCCTGACACGCCGTGAAATGGGTATTTTCAATGTGGGTGGTCCCGGTATTGTAAAAGCCGGCGATGCCACTTTCGAGCTCGATTTTAAGGAAGCTCTTTACCTGGGTTCGGGAGATCGTGAAGTGACTTTTGAAAGCAAGGATGTAAAGAACCCGGCTAAGTTCTATTTCAACTCGACTACGGCTCATCGTAATTATCCGGATAAGAAAGTGACGAAAGCGGATGCCGTTGTTGCAGCTATGGGTTCACTGGAAATGTCGAACGACCGTAACATCAATAAGATGATCGTGAATCAGGTATTGCCTACCTGCCAGTTGCAGATGGGTATGACCGAACTGAAACCGGGTAGCGTATGGAATACGATGCCGGCTCATGTTCACAGCCGTCGTATGGAAGCATATTTCTATTTCGATATTCCGGAAGACCAGGCCATTTGCCATTTTATGGGTGAGGTGGATGAAACCCGCCATATCTGGATGAAAGGTGACCAGGCTGTTTTGTCTCCCGAATGGTCTATCCACAGTGCAGCAGCTACGCACAACTATACTTTTATCTGGGGTATGGGTGGCGAAAATCTGGACTATGGCGATCAGGATTTCTCTAAAATTACGGACTTAAAATAATATGCCAATGGGGAAAATGTGCCTATGTGCCAATTCCCCGTTGCTATAAATAAAAAAATCAGTGTTAACTGCTTGTGCGTTTATTGGCACATTGGCATATTGGCACATTAACACATTATTTATTATGGTAAATTTTTCATTAGAAGGTAAAGTAGCCCTTGTAACAGGTGCTTCTTACGGAATTGGTTTTGCGTTGGCTACTGCTTTTGCTCAGGCTGGTGCAAAGATCGTTTTCAACGATATCAAACAGGAACTGGTGGATAAAGGTATAGCTGCTTACAAGGCGGAAGGAATCGAAGCAAAAGGGTATGTTTGCGACGTGACTAGCGAAGAGCAGGTAAATGCAATGGTTGCCCAGATCGAGAAAGAAGTAGGCGTTATCGACATCCTGGTAAACAATGCCGGTATCATCAAACGTATTCCGATGCACGAAATGAGTGCTGCCGAATTCCGTCAGGTAATCGATGTGGACCTGAACGCTCCGTTTATCGTTTCTAAAGCCGTTATCCCTTCTATGATAAAGAAAGGTCACGGAAAAATCATCAACATCTGTTCGATGATGAGCGAACTGGGACGTGAAACGGTTTCTGCTTATGCGGCTGCAAAAGGCGGTTTGAAGATGCTGACACGTAATATCGCATCCGAATACGGTCAATATAACATCCAGTGTAACGGTATCGGCCCGGGTTATATCGCAACTCCGCAAACGGCCCCGCTTCGTGAAACTCAGCCGGACGGCTCACGTCATCCGTTCGATTCTTTCATCATCGCGAAGACTCCGGCAGCCCGTTGGGGAACTCCGGAAGATTTGATGGGACCGGCTGTGTTCCTGGCTTCCGATGCTTCCGATTTCGTAAACGGACATGTATTATATGTAGACGGCGGTATCCTGGCTTATATCGGAAAACAACCCTGATAAATACCGGATAAAGACTCGTTTGTCTTACTGATATAAAAGATACCTTCCGAGAGAAATTCAGTTTTCTTTCGGAAGGATTTTTATTTTCACCCGGATGGAGTAAAAAGAATTACTGATTACGTAAGTATGATTATTATAAGATAATAATTATCTTTGCGTAAAAAGATAATTGTATGCTTCTGATAAATAATCCATTTGTAACAAGCGGCTATATTGCTCCTGAATATTTCTGTGACCGTGAAAAGGAAACGGAAGAGTTGCTTCGCTGGCTGTTGAACGAGAATAATGTGGCTATCATTTCTACCCGCCGTATGGGAAAGACCGGATTGATTCAGCATTGTTTTCAATTGGCAGAGGTGAAAGATCATTATTATACTTTTCTTATTGACATCTATGCAACGAAGACACTCCGCGAGTTTGTTTTTCAATTGGGAAAAGCTATTCTTACTGCTTTAAAACCTAAGGGACGGAAGACGTGGGAATTGTTCATCAATAGTCTGACATCGTTGAAGGCTGGATTCACCTTTGATATGTCCGGTATGCCTCAATGGAATATAGAGTTGGGAGATGTCAAATCACCGGAGACGACGCTGGATGAGATATTTCATTATCTTTCCTTATCAGACAAACCTTGTATTGTTGCAATTGATGAGTTTCAGCAAGTCGCTCAATATCCGGAAAAGAATACGGAAGCATTGCTCCGTACCTATATTCAGCATTGTCCTAATGCCCGCTTTGTGTTTGCCGGTTCTCAGCGTCATTTGATGGGAGAAATGTTTATCAGTCCGGCCCGTCCTTTTTATCAGAGTGTGTCGATTCTTCATTTGGCAGCTATTGATAAGCAAAAATATATCGAATTTGCCCGACATCATTTCAAAATGGCTCAAAAGGATATAGATGAGGAGGTTGTAGCTTCTTTATATGATCGTTTTGAAGGAATTACCTGGTATCTTCAGAAAATATTGAATATCCTTTTTGCTGTAACTCCCCCTGGTGAGGTTTGTAATAAGGAGATGATTGAACAAGCTATACATTTTATCCTGGATTCTTATTCGTTTACCTATTCGGAATTGCTCTATCAGTTACCGGAAAAGCAAAAAGAATTACTGATTGCAATCTGTAAGGAGGGAAAAGCGACCGCATTAACTTCCGGGAAATTTATCCATAAATACAGTTTACCATCGAGCAGTTCGGTTCAATCTGCTTTAAAAGGTTTGTTGGAAAAGGATTTTGTAACCAAAGAAGGGGCTTTTTATATGGTTTATGACCGTTTCTTCTCTTTGTGGCTGAGACGTATGTAATATATTGCAGTTACAATCCTTAAAAACTCGTTTTAAACGAGATTTGAGTCTCTCATCGATTTGAACAAAAAAGTCCCGAAGTGTTTTGGCACTTCGGGACTTCATATGATATAAAAAGTCGCAATTACTTATTATACTTGCTCCAGTCTACATTGTGCATATCGCCGCTGGCAGCCAGTTCTTCGTGGAATGCGAAGCAACATTTCAGGTTTTGCGGGGTATGGCCCTTTACGCCCATTGCCAGATATTCTCTTAACAGAGGTTTGTAATCCGGGTGAACGCAATTGTCGATGATACAGTTGGCACGTTCGATCGGAGATTTACCGCGCAGGTCGGCTACACCGTATTCGGTGATGATGATCTTCACTGAGTGTTCGCTGTGATCCAGGTGAGATACCATCGGAACGAAAGCGCTGATCTTTCCCTCTTTCGCTGTAGAAGGAGTAGTGAAGATAGACAACATCGCTGAACGGGTAAAGTCGCCCGAACCACCAATACCGTTCATCATTCTTGTTCCTGATACATGAGTAGAATTGATATTTCCGAAGATGTCAGCTTCCAATGCTGTGTTGATAGCGATCAGGCCTAAGCGGCGGGCAACTTCCGGATTGTTGGAAATTTCCTGCGGACGAAGAAGGATCTTGTCCTTGAAGAAATCAAGATTTGCATAGATTTCGCGAATTACTTCATTACTTACAGATAATGAGCAACCGCTGGCAAATTTAACGCGGCCTTCTTTCATCAGACTGATTACCGCATCCTGGATAACTTCAGTATATACATTGAACGCAGGAATATTCTTGTTGGCTCCCATACAGCCCAAAACAGCGTTGGCAACATTACCTACACCACTCTGTAACGGAACGAATTCTTTCGGCAGACGGCCGGCTTCGATTTCACTTACCAGGAAGTCGGCAACATTTTTACCGATTGCCATTGTGACATCGTCCAGCGGAGAGAATTTACCACCTTCGTTCGGCTCTTCTGTCTTAATGATACCGACGATCTTAGCCGGATCAACCTTCACATAAGGAGTACCGATACGGTCGGAAGGAGTATAAACAGGAATTTCACGACGGTAAGGAGGATCAGCCGGTTCATAAATATCATGCATACCGCGTATTTCTTTCGGGTGGCGGCTGTTCAATTCAATGATGATGCGGTCAGCCATCCGGCAGATAGTCGGAAGGATACCGACACCGCTCGTCGGAACGATTTCACCGTCTTCGGTTACATCAGCAGCTTCAACGATGGCAACGTCGATTTTTCCCAGGAAACCGTAACGCAGGTCTTGTGCAAGTTCAGACAGGTGCATATCGAAATATTGTGCCCCGTGAGAATTCAGTAAAGCGCGCAGATCCTTATTTGACTGGTATGGAGTACGGAATTTGATAGCATTGGCACGAGCCAGTTCACCGTCCAGCTTGTCTCCGGTGGAAGCACCGGTAAACATACCGATCTGGAAAGGATTACCTTTTTCATGTTCCTCCATCGCTTTTTTAGCAATGGCTCCCGGAACAACTTTCGGACATCCGGCAGGGGTAAAACCACTGAATCCTACGTTATCGTCGTGATGTACGAACGAAGCAGCTTCTTCAGCTGTAATGAATTTTAAAGCCATGATATTATACTGTTTTTATATTAGATAAATACTTGTTAGTCAGCTAAACGGCTGCAAAGGTATTAAAAAAAGAATGTAGATTAATACTTGCGGTTGAGTATTTCTGAATAAATAACTGCTTTTCTTAACTCTTCGGCATTATTAAACTCAATATCTTCCAGCATGGAGTGTTCCTCTTCGGCAGGGAAGTTCATAGGTTGGGATGAACTGACTTTTGACTTTTGGATTTCCTGCTCGGTGGATAAAAATGGTTTTGAGGCAGGTGTCTTTTTTTTCTTTTTATGGATCGGTGCAGTGGGTGCTTCCGGCTTTTGAGGGGTAGTAGCTTCTTCCAGAATCTCCCAAAAACCTTTTCCCGAAGAGGTATTTTCCTCCGGGTATGTATCGTGTCCGGGCTGTCCGAGGACTTGTGTCGGGCGCTTTTTTTTGTTTTTTGAACTGAATAAACCGCTTATTGCTGCAACTATCAGAAAAACAATATAGATCCAATCGCCTACGTTATCCATAACTTTGATTATTTTTGCACTCCAAATGTACGAAGAATTATTGAATAGTGAAAGAGGTAAGAATTATAAAGGGTATAAAAGTAAATAAGGGTAACTTCACAGCCACCCTTATTCGATTTAACCAAAACCTTAACTATGAAAAAATTTACGTTTTTCGTATGCAAATATAGTGCTCGGAATTGAACTGTGCAAACCTTTGGAGGTTTATTTTTATAGAATACAAGATTTTAAATTTTATTAACGAGAACGAAATGACGAATCAGGAAAATGGCGTAGACTTAAAATCTACAGCCGCAAATGAGGAAAAAAAATTGTTCATCGAGACCTACGGGTGCCAGATGAATGTAGCGGACAGTGAGGTGGTCGCCTCCATTATGAAAATGGACGGATACACTCTGACTGACAAGATTGAAGACGCTGATGCTGTCTTCGTAAATACCTGTTCTGTGCGTGATAATGCGGAACAGAAGGTTTACGGGCGACTACAGTATTTCCAGTCGCTGAAACGCAAAAAGAAATCGCTGATCGTCGGCGTACTGGGATGTATGGCCGAACGGGTGAAAGAAGAGTTGATCAATGTGCATCATGCAGACCTCGTGGTCGGGCCGGATTCTTATATGGATCTGCCGAATCTGGTCGGGGCTGTCGAGCATGGGGAAAAGGCGATCAATGTGGAACTTTCTACACAGGAGACCTATAAAGATGTAATGCCGCTGAAGCTGGGTGGCGTGCATATCTCCGGTTTTGTGTCGATCATGCGCGGATGTAATAATTTCTGTACCTATTGCATCGTGCCCTATACCCGTGGCCGGGAACGTAGCCGGGATGTGGAAAGTATCCTGAATGAGATCCGGGATATGCGCGATAAAGGTTTTAAAGAAGCCACCCTGCTGGGGCAGAATGTCAACTCATATGCTTTTGAAAAAGATGGTGAAACTGTAACATTCCCGATGTTACTGGAGCGGGTAGCGCTGGAAGCTCCGAATATGCGTATCCGTTTTGTGACCTCCCATCCGAAAGATATGAGCGACGATACGCTTCGTGTGATTGCCGCCCATAATAATATATGTAAGTATATCCATCTTCCTGCCCAATCCGGCAGTTCGAAGATTTTGAAAGTGATGAACCGTAAATATACCCGTGAATGGTATCTGGACCGTATTGCTGCTATCCGTCGCATCGTGCCGGAAGCATCTATTGCTACCGACCTGTTCTGTGGTTTCCATTCGGAGACGGAAGAAGACTATCAGGAAACACTTTCGCTGATGCGTGAAGTGAGGTATGATGCCGCTTTCCTGTTCAAATATTCGGAACGTCCCGGAACCTATGCCGCCAAACATCTCCCGGATACCGTTTCGGAAGAAGAGAAAGTACGCCGTTTACAGGGTATGATCGATTTGCAGAATCAGTTATCCGAGGAAAGCAACCTGCGTGATATCGGTAAAGAGTTTGAAGTGCTGATCGAAGGATTTTCCAAACGTTCGCGTGAACAGTTATTTGGCCGTACCAGCCAGAACAAGGTGGTTATTTTCGATAAGAAGAATTATAAAGTCGGTCAGTTTGTGAAAGTACGGATCAATCGTGCGTCTTCAGCAACGTTATTTGGTGAAACGATAGACTGATTGAATTGTATATCAAGTAGATAATAAGACACGGCTTTATGTCAGATTCTGATAAAAGCTGTGTCTTTTTTTATTCATAAGTAATTAGTTCTGATAGAACTAACCCATTTATGACACGCAAATATAGTTTATTTTAAACAAGTTAGCTCTATTATTAAAGAAAAACGATATTTGACTCTGTTTTATAAGTCCTTATTAATCAGTCTCTAAAAAGATATAAATACCTCAGTTCTATCAGAACTAATGCATTCTGTATTGTCTGTAGATACATGAAATATATAGTTTCTGATGGAATGAAGAGTGAAATGAGGTATGTAGAATTGTCTGATGCTCAATTGTGGAAATTGATAATTGAAAAGGATAAAGTTGCGTTTGAACAACTTTACCGGCGTTATTATTCTCCATTATTGGCATATGCTCTTTCTTTCTGTAATGATGAAGAAATGGCAAAAGATTGCATTCAGGATTTATTTGTAAAGTTGTTTGTTTCAGATACATTATCTTCGATTGAATATATTAGGGCCTATTTGTATAAATCACTTAGAAATCTTTTACTCGACAAATCGAGTAGGGCGGTCGGTAGTGTTAGTTTAGAAGAAAATATGGTTGCTGATTTTCTGGTGGAAGATGTAGAATTGGTACGATTGTTTGAAAAGGAAGATGACTATCTAGAGAAAAGTAGATTGTTGATGAATGCCTATAACCAGTTATCGGAGAACCAAAGGAATGCAATATATCTTTATTTTATCAAAGAGTTTTCGTGGGATGAAATGGCTGTGTCTTTAGATATTAATCCACATTCGTGTATGAATCTGGTAGCCCGTGCTGTTGCCAAATTGCAAAGGATGGTGGCAGGAGAGAAAAAAAAATAAATTTTTTTCTGAAAAAGTGAGGAGTAAAAATCTCTTTTCCAGTTATACTATTGTCAAGATAATAACATGGAAGAGAATTATAAACAATTTCAAAGAGTTACAGACCGATTAATTACTTATCTCCGCTTTCGTGATAATGAACGCAAGCAGGGTGAAGATGAAGTATGGGAAAAAATAGAGAAGGGACTTGTTTCAAAGAAAGTCTTTTCTTTGAAACGGCGTATTTATATGGGGATAACAGCTGTAGCTGCTGTGGTTATATTTTTATTTTTCTTTATTGAATATAAGCAACTCGGCAACTCTGATTCTCTGGACAAATATGTAGCATTACTGGAGGAGCCTGTTTTGGATAGCTCCCAGATTCAAGTCTATTTATCTTCTCAGGATAAAATAACTGTTGAAGAAAAGACTGCTTCGGTTACATATTCTTCTAAAGGAAGTGTATTAATTAATGAAGAAAAACAAGAAACCGACTCTTTGGAGAAAGTAGAACAAGAGTATAACCAGATTGTGGTACCGAAGGGAAAATATACCCACCTGACTCTATCCGATGGTTCAACCGTGCATATTAATTCAGGGACGCGTGTGGTTTATCCTCGTGTGTTTTCCGGTAATCACCGGGAAATATATGTGGAGGGAGAAGTTTGTCTGAATGTGACAAAAAATGAGAAACTCCCGTTTGTTGTTAAAACGACTTCCTTTGATGTAGAGGTATTGGGCACAACATTTAATGTGAGTGCATATAAGAATGACCGGAATAATGAAGTCGTGCTGGTTAATGGTTCTGTCCGTTTATCCGACCGGAATAAAAATAAGATAGAATTGAAGCCGGATCAGTTAGCTGCTATTAATAATGGGAAAATAGGAGCGGTAAAAAAAGTCGAAGCGGTAGATTATATTGCCTGGACAGATGGATTGCTGATCCTCCAATCCGAACCTTTATCCAATGTGTTTAAAAAGTTGGAACGTTTCTATGGAGTAACGATCGACGTATCTCCTGAGGCCAGCCAGTTGAAAATGCGCGGTAAAGTCGATTTGAAACAGTCGTTGGACGATTTGATCATCCTGATTTCTTCTACAGCCCCGATTGTGTGGACGAAGACAGATACGGGGTATTTCATTCATAAAAAAGAGAGATAGATGATATATTGTTTAACCTTAAATAAAATGATAAGCCTATGATATAAGAACACAGAAAATAAAAAATCCGGATAGTATTAGCGGTACTATCCGGAATCTCAGATTGAACCAATAGCATAAAGGTTAAATCCTTAAATCACAAAGATATGAATTATAATACATTTAAAATGAAGTGGATGATAAAAAAAATCAAAATCCTCTTCTTTGTTAATCTTTTTTTGACAATTTCGTTAAATCTTGATGCTGCTTCGATATCGAATTATGCTCAAGTAAAACAATTTACATTCCATTTTGAGAAAAGTAGAATACAAGACGTTTTTAATTATATAGAGCAAAACAGTGAGTTTGTATTTCTTTTTTACGAAAAAGTGTTGGACACGAATCGTAAAGTGAATGTTTCCGTAAAAGATGAATCCATAGAATCGGTGTTGAATAAGTTATTGAAGGATACTCCGGTGACATATGAGATTAAAGATCGGCAGGTTGTATTAAAAAAGAAAGAAGAGAGGCCTTTGCCTGTTTCTACATCGACTTCGCAGCAGCAAAAGAATGTGACGGGAAAGGTCATGGATGAGACAGGGGAACCGTTACCGGGGGTCGCTATTGTAGTTGAAGGTTCTCCACGTGGGGTAACAACGGATATCGACGGAACTTTTAGTATAGAAGTGAAGAATACCGATAAGCTGACATTCTCTTATTTGGGAATGGAACCTCAGACAATTCCGGTAGCAAGCAAGAAAGAATTGATCGTAACTTTGAAAGCAAAGGTGGATGAATTGGAAGAGGTAACGGTTGTTGCTTTTGCCAAACAGAAAAAAGAAAGTGTGATTGCCTCCGTTTCAACGATTAAACCTTCTGACCTGAAGGTCCCTTCCAGTAACTTGACGAATGCTTTTTCCGGGCGTATTGCAGGTATGATCTCTTATCAGCGTACGGGGGAACCTGGAGAAGATAATTCGGATTTCTTTATTCGTGGTGTGACGACTTTTGGTACCGGAAAGTCCAATCCATTGATCTTAATTGATGGAGTAGAGATGACTACAGAGGATCTGGCCCGTTTGACAACAGATGATATAGCCAGTTTTTCTATTATGAAAGATGCAAATGCAACCGCTCTTTATGGGGCTCGTGGTGCGAATGGTGTTATTCTTGTCAGTACCAAAGAAGGTAAAGAGGGAAAGGTCAGCATTTCCGTTCGTGCGGAAGGTTCGTTCTCTTCTCCGACTGAACAAGTGGGGATTGCTGATCCGGTCACTTATATGCGTATGCACAATGAAGCTGTGCGTACACGTGACCCGTTGGCTGCCTTACCTTATTCTACATCAAAAATAGTAAATACGGAAAAAGGATTAAATCCTCTCCAATATCCGGCTATCGATTGGCGTGATATGTTATTCAACAATCATACGTTCAATCAACGTTACAACATGAGTATTAGCGGCGGTGGTAAAATAGCCCGTTATTATGTAGCAGCAGCTTATAATAAGGACAATGGTATCATTAAGATGGATAAACGTAATAATTTTAATAATAATATCAGTATTAATAAGTATATATTGCGTTCGAATATTAATATAGACCTGACAAAATCGACTGAAATCGTTGTCCGTCTGCATGGGGCCTTTGATGATTATTCCGGTCCGTTAGACGGTGGATCGTCTTTATATAGTAAGGCCGTAAATGCCAGTCCTGTATTGTTCCAACCTTATTATCCGGCTGACGAATCAAATAAATATACTTCCCATATTCTTTTCGGTAATTATGGGGAAGGTAATTATTCGAATCCTTATGCCGATATGGTTAAAGGCTATCAGGAATATAGCCGTTCGACCATGTTAGCTCAATTTGAGGCAAAACAGAAACTGGATTTTATTACAGAAGGATTATCTGCAAGAGCATTGTTTAATGTGAACCGATATTCTAAACTGGGTAATTCAAATTCATATAAACCGTTTTATTATTCATATTCTGCCAATCCGGATAGTCCGGACTTATATAAATTGACAGCGTTGAATCCGGATGGCGGTACGGAATATCTGGAGTTTGCAACCGGGGCCCGGGAGGTAACCAGTACCTTGTATTTTGAAGGTGCGCTTGCTTATCAGAGAGAATTTAATGATAAGCATAATGTGTCCGGTATGTTAGTTTATACAATGCGCGATTATGTAGATAGTAATGCGGAGACATTGCAGTTAGCTCTTCCGCATCGTAATATAGGATTAGCCGGACGTTTTACTTATGGATACGATAGCCGTTATTTTGTGGAGGGTAACTTTGGTTATAATGGTTCCGAAAGGTTTGCTAAAAATGAACGTTTCGGTTTTTTCCCTTCTATCGGTTTAGGTTGGATAGTATCCAATGAGTCTTTTATGAAACCTTATTCCGGGTGGTTGAGCAAATTGAAATTGAAGGCTACATATGGATTAGTCGGTAACGACCAGATTGGCGAGGATAAAGACCGTTTCTTTTATCTTTCCCAAGTAAATGCAAATGATTCGGGGAAAGGATTTACTTTCGGCGAATATTTTAATTATACCAGAAATGGTGTTTCTATATCCCGTTATGAAGACCCTTTTATTACCTGGGAAATAGGAAAGAAAATGAATTTGGGACTTGAGTTGAATTTATGGAATAGTTTGGAGTTGCAGGTAGACTACTTCACGGAACATCGTTCGAATATTCTACAGGAACGTGCATATATTCCGACTACAATGGGATTGCAGGCTACTCCTCAGGCTAATGTCGGTAAGGCAAAAGGAGGAGGTATAGATATTTCTCTTGACTATAATCATTCTTTCTCAAAAGATTTATGGGCATCTATGCGTGGTAATTTCACTTATGCAAGTAGTGAATATGTGGAATATGAAGAACCCGATTACAGTGATACCCCCTGGTTGTCACGTAAAGGAAAGAAAATATCCCAGACATGGGGATTGGTTGCTGAACGTTTATTTCTGGATGAAGAAGAGGTCAAAAATTCACCAAGACAAACTTTTGGTGATTATGGTGCCGGTGATATCAAGTATAAGGATATTAATGGTGACCAGATTATTGATGACCGTGATATGGTGCCTATCGGCTTCCCGAAAACTCCGGAGATAAATTATGGTTTCGGTCTTTCCGCGGGTTATAAAAGTTTTGATTTCTCTTGTTTCTTCCAGGGTTCGGCTCGTTCTTCTTTCTGGATTGATCCTGCAAAAACTGCTCCATTTGTAGGAAATACAGCTCCGAGGGCCTTGTTACAATATTATGCAGATGACCATTGGTCTGAAGATAATAAAAATATTTACGCTTTGTGGCCCAGGCTATCGGCTAGTCAGGTCAAAAATAATGAGCAAACCAGTACCTGGTTTATGCGGGATGGTGCATTCATTCGTTTAAAAACGGTAGAAGTAGGCTATTCTTTGCCTCAGAAATGGGTAAAAGCAATAAATCTAGCTAATGTGAGGCTTTATGTGACCGGCAACAACCTTTGTGTCTGGTCGAAATTTAAAATGTGGGATCCTGAGCTGGCTGGTAATGCTTTTAATTACCCGTTACAGCGTGTGTTTAATTTTGGAGTCAATATTAACTTATAAATCAGAATATTATGAAATGCTTTTCGAGATTGATCATAATTGCATTGACTTTTTTCTCTACCTCATGTGCAGATTATCTGGATATTGTGCCGGATGATATTGCAACGATAGAGAAATCGTTTAATAATAGGGCGGCAGCAGAACGTTTCTTCTTTACTTGTTACAGTTATCTTCCGAATCCGACGGATATTTGGAGTAGTACGGAGTTGATGACCGGAGATGAGATATGGTGGGATATTGATCAGCCTAACTGGGTCACTAATCCGGTGACTTATATTGCCAAAGGAAGTCAGAATGCCAATAACCCGTACCTGAATTATTGGGACGGCGAACAAAGTGGAAAGAAATTGTTTGTGGCAATACGTGACTGCAATATTTTTCTGGAAAATATTGACCGGGTACATGATATGGAGGATTATGAAAGAAACCGTTGGATTTCGGAAGTCAAATTTTTGAAAGCCTATTATCATTACTATTTAATGACTTTATACGGACCTGTTCCAATCATTGATGAGAACTTACCGGTTTCGGCTTCTCCGGAAGATGTTCGTGTATACCGGGAGCCGGTGGATGATGTTGTGGAATATATTGTAAATTTGATAAATGAGGCTATCCCCGACCTTCCGCTTGAAATCGCAGATAAGACAAATGAAGCTGGACGTATCACGCAGCCTATAGCTGTTGCTATTAAAGCAAAAGCTTTAGTCTGGGCTGCCAGCCCGTTATTTAACGGTAATGCGGATTATATACATTTTGTAGATAATCAGGGACGGAAACTGATAGACACTGAATTTAAAGTGGAGAAATGGCAACGTGCGGCGACAGCACTAAAAAATGCGATAGATACCTGTGAGCTGGCAGGACATCAATTGTATACTTTTAGACCGACCACTTCTATATCTGATACAACTGCATTAAAGTTGACACTTCGTTCTGCATTTTCTGAAAAATGGAATAAAGAGATTGTTTGGGGATCGACACATGATGTGGGAGCTTTACAAAAATATTGTATGCCTCACCTGGTCGTAAACAATCTGGGGAACGGAACAAATGAAATATGTGCTACTCTGAAGATTGCAGAACAGTTTTATACTGAAAACGGTATTCCTATCGATGAGGATCCTTCATGGGACTACGAAAACAGATACGATACGCAAAAGGTTACGGATAAGGATAAGTTCTATCTGGAACCGGGTGAGGTGACAGCCAAGCTTCATTTTAACCGAGAACCTCGTTTTTATGCGACCCTGGGATTTGACAGATCTGTTTTTGAAGGTGCCGGTAAAATTACGGATAATGATAAATGGTATCTGCATGCTCGTAAGAGTGAAATATCCGGGTTCAGAAGTACGGGTGAACATATTCCGACCGGCTATTTTATTAAGAAGTTGATCAATTATGAAACAACTGCAGGGACGGCTTCCAATACTTATAACGGAGTTCGTTATTCATTTCCGCTAGTTCGTATGTCCGATCTCTATCTTTTATATGCCGAGGCTTTGAATGAAGCAAACTCTACTCCTGTGGCGGACGTTTATGGATATATTGATAAAGTTCGGGAGCGTGCCGGATTAAAAGGTGTTGTTGAATCCTGGAAGAAATCTAAACTGGCTAATAAACCGAATACACAGGAAGGAATGAGAGAGATCATTCATCAGGAACGTCTGAATGAACTGGCTTGTGAAGGGGTTCGAGCCGGTGATTTGCGCCGTTGGAAAGAAGCCATGGATTATTTGAATCAACCGGTCAGAGGCTGGAATTATCAAGGAGAAACAGTCGACTCTTATTATACGGTGGTTACTTATGCTAACCGTATATTTAAGACTAAAGATTATCTATGGCCAATTAAAACAAATTCTATAACAATTAATTCGAATCTGGTACAGAATCCTGGCTGGGAGTAATATCTAGAAATAATAAAAGAGAACGTTATGAAACAGTTAATATATTCATTTTTCTTGTTGGTATTGATCTCATGTGCAGAAGATCATATCGGACAAACTCCAACGGATGGTACAGCCCCATCAACGATCACGGCAGTGGAGGTAGAAAGTACACCCGGTGGGGCTAAGATATCGTATACAATACCTAAAGAAACCGATATCTCATATGTGAAGGGTGTTTATTATGTTAATAACCGGGAACATGTGGTGAGGTCTTCGATTTATAAAAACAGTTTGGAAATTGAAGGTTTGGGAACGACGGACCCATTAGATGTCACATTATATGTCGTTGATCATAGTGAGAATGTTTCTGAACCGTTCGTGGTGACCATCAACCCGTCAACGCCGATAGTCGATCTTATATTGAGCTCTGTAAAATTGCAGGCAGACTTTGGAGGTGTCAATGCTACCTGGGACAATGAATTAGGCTCTGAGATAGGTTTAACTATAATGGCGACAAACAGTAAAGGTGAATTGGAAGATGGGGAAACATATTATTCGAATATGAAAGAAGGTGATTATTCCTTTAGAGGTTATGATGATATCAAACGAGTGTTTGCCTTATATCTGACTGATAAGTGGGGAAATGTTTCTGATACCATTAAACAGGAGGTTTCTCCGTATTATGAAATGCAGTTGGATAAGAGTAAGCATAAACGACTTCTTTTACCGAAAGATCGTAACACCAATTATAGTGCAGGTATGACATTCGAAAAAATGTTTGATAATAGTCTTTCGAGTATGTGGCATACGACAGAGAAAGATGGAACTATACCAATCTATTTCACAGTGGATTTAGGTGTCGATGCAAAATTGAGTCGTTTTAAGCTGTATCATCGTGACGGCACGTCCTGGTTCTATAAACATTACAACCCTAAAACATTCGAAGTATGGGCTACCGATACTTATAAAGAAGGAATGGATGATGAGTATTGGACGGAAGAGTGGAAAAAGGACTGGGTACAAGTTGGTGATTATGTTACTTTGAAACCTTCCGGAGACGGAACTGTCACCAATGAAGATGCGGAGTATGCTTCTAAGGGATTCGAGTATTCTGCACCTTTGAACCTGCAAAAAGTACGTTATCTGCGTTTTGTTGTGAAAAGTACATGGTCGGGAGCTGCCTATTTGCATATTGCAGAATTGACTTTTTGGGGTAATGATCAATAAACTATCAAAATGAGAATCAGAATGAAAAGTATAATAAAAAACATTGCAGAGTTTATTTGTATCATCATAGGATTAAGCAGTTGTGAAAATATCAATGATGTACATGAGGAGTATTTGAAATGGGGAGAAGAAATCTATACTGGCGTTGTGGATTCATTGGAGGCCTATCCTGGAAATGAGCGTATTAAATTTACTTGGATGATCAATGCGGATCCTCGTATTACTAAAACAGTAATTTACTGGAATGACGGGGGAGATTCTGCTGTTGTAGAAGTGAATCGTACTCAACCAGGTGTTATGCGGATGGAAACAAATTTGAATCTGCCTGAGAATAGCTATATTTTTAAATTTGTGACAAAAGATGACGAAGGGCATAAATCGTTAAATGTAGAAAAAACAGCAGATATTTACGGTTCCAAATATGTTTCGACTTTGCGAAACAGGGAAATACGAACAGTAGTAGCTCAGGAAGGTAATAGCGTTAAGTTGACCTGGAGTTCAATAGAGAGCGAGACTTTATTGTATACCATGATCATTTATACAGATAATACTGATCCGTCTAATCCTAAAATAGTTGAGGAGAAAGTGGAGAATGATACATCGGAGACTGTTCTCTCAAACTTGAAAGCAGGAGATGAATTTACCGTGGTGTCTGTTTATCAACCATTTGGCTCTCTGGATACCTTTGAAGCGAGTGCAACGGTTTATCATGTCCCGATTGCGGAATAGTAACTGAAAGATGATTATGAACTGATGGTATGCAGATAATACGTTCGAGAGGTGTTATTTTGCATACCATTAGTATGTTCGGAGATCGTTTATTCTAAATAGTAGAATGTATAAATGAGATAACAAACAAGATATTCGAAATGAAACAGAAAATAGCATTCTTTATTCTTACATTACTCTGTATTGGATGTACAAAAGATCCGCAGATTCAGGCCGCTTATGATTTGATCGAGCGTGTTACGCCCGGCTACGGCCAACAGTTTAAACTGGAATTGATAGAACCTGTCAATGGGGAAGACGCTTACGAGATCGCATCCACTGATGGAAAAATACTTCTTCGGGGTAACAACACCGTTTCCCTGGCAACGGCTTACAATCAATATCTGAAATATACTTGCAATGCACATGTTTCTTGGTTTGGCAACCAGCTTGATTTACCGGAACAATTGCCGTTTCCGGAAAAGGGAATAAAAAATACGATTAATGGCAAGTATAGAGTGTATATGAATTATTGTACCGGCAGTTATACCGCCTCCTGGTGGGACTGGGAGCGTTGGCAGAAGGAGCTGGATTATATGGCGATGAACTCCATTAATATGCCGCTCTCGGTTGTCGGACTTGAAGCGGTCTGGTATAATACATTGCTGAAATACAATTTTACAGATGAAGAAGCACGTGCCTTCCTGGCTGGTCCCGGACATTTTGCCTGGCAATGGATGCAAAATCTGCAAAGCTATGGCGGTCCGTTACCTAAATCCTGGATAGACAGCCATGTGGAACTGGGAAAAAAGGTCATCAACCGTCAATTGGAATTGGGAATGCAGCCTATACAGCAAGGATTTTCCGGTTATGTACCGCGTGAACTGAAAAATAAATATCCTGATGCAAAAATACAGTTGCAACCTTCCTGGTGTGGTTTTACCGGTGCTGCGCAACTGGATCCGACCGATTCGTTGTTCAGTGCTTTCGGTCGTGATTTCCTGGAAGAAGAAAAGAAACTGTTTGGTGCGCATGGCGTGTATGCTGCCGATCCGTTTCATGAAAGCCGGCCGCCGATCGATACCCCGGAATACCTGAGTGCCGTTGGAAATTCCATCTATAAATTATTTCAGGATTTCGATCCTTCTGCTTCCTGGGCGATGCAGGCCTGGAGCCTTCGCGAGCCGATCGTAAAAGCTGTTCCCAAAGAACATCTTCTGATACTCGACCTGAACGGGGGGAGAAGCAGACAGGAAAATACTTGTTGGGGGTATCCTGTAGTTGCAGGTAACCTGCATAACTTCGGAGGCCGTATCAACCTGCATGGCGATTTACGTTTGCTGGCATCTAATCAATATGCTGTTGCCAAACAGAAATCACCTAATGTTTGCGGTTCCGGTTTGTTTATGGAATCGATTGAACAAAATCCGGTTTATTATGACCTGGCTTTTGAAATGCCGCTTCATGCCGATGAAGTGGATATCGAAGAATGGCTGGGTAATTATGTGGAGCGTCGTTATGGTGCAGTTTCTGAAAATGCGCATAAGGCTTGGTTGCATCTGCTTGAAGGTCCGTATCGTCCCGGTACGAATGGTACGGAACGTAGTTCTATTATTGCAGCCCGTCCGGCATTGAATGTAAAAAAATCAGGTCCGAATGCCGGATTAGGCATTCCGTACTCTCCTTTACTGGTAATCCAGGCACAGGGCTTACTTTTGAAAGATGCCGATAAGCTGAATGCTTCTACTCCATATCGTTTCGATGTGGTCGATATTCAGCGGCAATTAATGTCGAACCTGGGACAGGCCATCCACAAAAAAGTGGCAGAAGCATTTGTAAAGAAAGACAAAGCGGCTTTCACTTTACATAGTAACCGTTTTCTGGAAATGCTTCGTGACGTAGATGTTTTGCTGCGTACACGTCCGGAATTCAATTTCGATAAATGGCTGACCGATGCCCGTAGCTGGGGCACTACGAATGAGGAAAAAGACTTGTTCGAAAAAGATGCCACGGCATTAGTGACTGTCTGGGGAGCTGATGGCGATCCGCTGATCTTCGATTACTCCTGGCGTGAGTGGACCGGCCTGATCGATAGCTATTACCTGAAACGTTGGGAAAAGTTTTATGCCATGTTGCAGGAACATTTGGATGAAGGAAAAGAGTATTCGGAAAAAGGTCTTCCTATGACTCATGGTCGTGAAGCCTTTCGCGCGAATGACTTCTATAGCGAGCTTGGCGACTGGGAATTGGAGTTCGTCTCCCGGACCAATAAAGTCCGTACTCCGATCACGCAGGGTGACGAAATAGAGACGGCTCTGAAGATGTATAAAAAATATGTAATCCTGGCCAGGGAATATTATCAGGATGAAATGAAAGCTGATAATATTCAGGAAGGTGACATTTTTGAGAATCTGGGCGAATGATCTGATTATTATAATTTGTTCTTTCTATTATTTATTCGGGTGTCGGTTTGTTTCTAACTGACACCCGAATTGTTTATTATGGAAAATCATCTGGAAGTAAGAATTTTTGTTTATATCTTTTTTTATATGTTATTGTATTGAATTACAGAGTAGAATAATGTCTGGGTTTTTAAATGAGACGATTAACCCGAGTCAAATGATATTCAATGAGAGAAGGATAAATTAACAGAGTTCTCGTAGGACTTATGTAAATCATCAGGATGGTTTACTTTGCGGATGGCACATAATGCAATATAAAACAACATGTTAGGTTTCTTGATTTAAAGTAAGGAAAATAAACACCGACCAAGCTATTTAATATATTTTATTCAACAAATCACAATTACAAAGAATAGGGAAGGAATGATGAATATGCATAAATCAGGAACAGAACCGTATATCAAGTAAATGCCAAATCAATAAAATCATCTAAAGTAAAATTTTCACAACAATATAACCAGTAGAAAAGGAATATATGTTATACGGCAGTTTTGCTGTATTTTTCCATGCTATTTAATTCATATAAATAAATATATGTATAAATTTGCATTTACTAAGAACGTAGTCCTACGAGAACTTAGTATTATAGACTTAATACTACAATCTAAATGTAAAATTATGAGAAGAAGAATGATGTTATTGCTTACCTGTTGTATAATGGGTGTAGGTTTGGTGATGGCTCAGTCGTCTAAGGTAACCGGTAAAGTTCTTTCCGACGAGGATGGAGAAGCGATTATTGGAGCGACTGTGATGGTGAAAGGGACAACTATCGGTACTGTAACTGATGCTGATGGTTTTTTCAATTTGAGTAATGTCCCGAATTCGGCTAAGGTTCTGGAAATCTCGTTTGTCGGAATGGAAACGATAAGTGTTAAGATTGCTCCGAATCTGACGATCCGGATGAAAAACTCTTCAGAGATGCTGGACGAAGTATTGGTTACAGGAACCTATGGTTCGGCAAAGAAACTAGGTTCAATGGTAGGTTCCGTTGCAGCAGTTAAATCGGAAAAGATTTCTAACCGTCCGAGTGCGAACTTTGCTGATGCTTTACAAGGACAGGTTGCCGGTTTACAGGTATATACCTCTTCCGGCGAACCGAGCGAAAATGTTTCAATGCGTTTGCGTGGTGTCGGTTCTATCAATTCTTCTACGGAGCCTTTATTCGTTTTGGACGGTTCCCCGATTTCCAGCGGTGTTTTTACTGCTTTGAACCCGAGTGATATCGAAAATGTCACTGTTTTGAAGGATGCATCGTCAACATCCATTTACGGTTCCCGTGCGGCAAACGGTGTCGTGATAATTACAACAAAGCGTGGTAAAGGTTCAAAACCCACTGTTAGTGTTAAAGGGCAGTATGGCTTTTCACAGCCGGCATTGCCTACTACGGAGATGATGAATACGACACAGTATTATAATTTCTGGAAAACAGTTAAACCCGATGCAAATCTTTCTACAGTTGAAAAATACATGAATATGGGGATTTCCACCGATTGGGCAGATTATTTCCTAAAGAATAATGCCCCGACATGGCAATTGGATGCAAGTATCACAGGGGTAGCAAATAATACAAATTATTTTATTTCAGCCAGTCATTATGATGCGGACGGTGTGGAACCAGCTTCCGGTATGCGCCGTGAAACTTTGCGTAGTAATATCGACTCAAAAGTGTTCAGCTGGCTGCGGGTAGGGCTGAATTTAGGTTTGTCTTATGAAGATTTTGAAACAAACGGATTTGCCAGTACCGGTAATAGCTGGTATAATGTGGGTACTTTGAGCCGTTGGGCTGTCCCTTATGAAACTCCTTATGAAATTATTGAAAATGCCGACGGCAGCATTTCTTATGGTAAACGAAAAGATTTACTGGATGTGCTGGGACTTTGGAATCCCTATTATTTATTGGAAAATCAACCGACCGAAAAGAATAAAATTCGTCTTTATGGAAATATGTTCGAAGAACTGACTCCGGTTAAGGGCTTGACAATTCGTGCCGCTCAAGCTATGGATGCGTTTGATTACAGGTATCGCTATAAAAGTTTGCCGGCCAGATATAATAATTATTCGGGTAGCGCTGCCGAAACTTTCCAGCGGTATTCTTCTTTTACGTTGACTAATACGGCTGAATATAAGTTCGATATCAATAAGTTGCATAATATTACAGCTTTGGTCGGACAGGAATCGATCATATACGATGGCAGTTCTTTCGGAACCAGTGTAGACGGTATAACGGATTCTCGTTTGTCGATGGTAAGTCATGGTACCACTTACAAAGCGCCGAGTGCCAGTCTGAAAAAGAAAACGATGAACTCTTTCTTTGCACGCGCAGAATATAATTTCAATGAAAAATATTATCTGGATGCCTCTTACCGTACGGATGGTTCTTCTTTATTTGGAGTAAACAAACGTTGGGCATCCTTCTTTTCTGTAGGGGCTATGTGGAATATGAAGGAAGAACAGTTCCTGGCGGATGTAGAATGGCTGGACGAATTGCGAGTGAAAGCCAGTTATGGTACAACCGGTAACTCTGCATTTGATGGTGACCCGTATTACCCGTCTTTAGGATTGATCGGTACAGGTCTTTACAACGGAAACCAGAGTTTCGGAGTTTCTTCCGTGCAAAATGACGATCTGACCTGGGAAAAACAAAAAACACTGAATATCGGTTTCAATTCGCGTTTCTTTAATCGCCTGAGCGTCGACTTTGACTTCTATAATAAGGTGACGACGGATATGTTGATGACGATCCCGTTCTCTTATACAACCGGACATGGCTCAGGATGGGGAAATATTGGCAGTATGTTCAACCGTGGTATTGAACTTACCGCATCTTATGATATAATCTCCAATAAGGATCTCTTCTGGAGTGTTTCGGCCAATATAAACTATAACAAGAACCAGATTACAGAATTGTTTGGCGGACGTGATGAATATGTTGTAGCCAATACCGGTGTTAAATATGAAGTGGGCAAAACGTATGGCGATTTCTATTATGTGAGATGGAAAGGCGTTGATCCGCAGGACGGACAGCAAATATGGCTGGACAAAGACGGGAATGAAACAAAAACCTACTCCGAGGATAATGCCGTGTTTACCGGTAAAAATCAGTTTGCTCCCTGGGTAGGTGGTTTCAATACTCAGTTTTCCTGGAAGGGCTTCACGCTGAATGCGGACTTTTCTTTCATGTTGGGTAAATATATGATCGACAATAACCGGTACTTCGTTGAAAATCCAAATTTCGTCGGACAGTTAAACCAGGCTGTCGTAATGGAAAATATGTGGACAACACCAGGGCAGATAACGGATATTCCGGCTGCGAATTCTGCCATTCAATTTGATACTCATCTGATTGAGAATGCGTCGTTTATGCGTTTGAAGAATTTGACGATCGGCTATAACTTGCCGGATAATTTGTTGAGAAAAACAGGTTTTATCCGTGGTGTCAGGGTATTTGCTGTAGGTCGTAACTTATTGACTGTTACAAAATATCAGGGAGCAGACCCGGAAGTGGATTCTAACTTGCAGTTGGGTAAATATCCGAATACCCGTCAGTTCTCATTTGGTGCTGAATTTACGTTCTAATAATTTGTAAAAAGAAGAAAATCATGAAGAAAAAATCTATTATATTGTCAGTTGCTACCTGTTGTTTTGCTGCTTTTACAGCTTGCGATATGGATTTGGCTTCGGAAACAAGCATACCTACCAATCAGTCTGTTCAGTCTGTCCAGGACTGTGGAAAATATAGTAATTTGTTTCATGCGGAATGGCGTGGCTATGTGCAAAATAGCTATACTATGGATGCGTTGGTACAGTCCGGACTGATTACGGCTACGGCTGATTACGGAAATACGTATGGTGCTTTTTACCGCTGGGACTATACCATTACAGACGGAGCTTTTTCCGGTTGCTGGAGCGATAATTATAATTTTATAGCAAACGCTAACGTCCTGTTGAAGGGGGCAGAAGCTTTATTAGCTGATAATTCGTTATCGGATGACGATCGGAAAGAAATCCGGCTTTATATGGGGCATGCTTATTTTACAAGAGCATATGCTTATTTTGAGTTGGCTCTCCATTTCTGTACGAACTATGATCCGTCCTCCGCTGCTAACGAATATGGTATTCCTCTTGTTGAAGAATATAATTCGACACCATCTATTGCCGGAACATATCCGGGGCGTAGCACGTTGGAGGAGACTTATAAACAGATCGACAGCGATCTGGCAAAAGCGGAAGAATATGTAACGACAGCAGGAGAGATAAACTCCGCTTATATCACGGCTGATGTGGTAAAAGCATTGAAAGCCAGAATTGCTTTGGAAAAAGAGGACTACCAAACTGCTATATCTACAGCTACCGCGCTGGTAAACAGTGGTACCTATCCATTGATGACAGATGGAGATGCTTATGCCGATATGTGGTTGCATGACAACGGAACGGAAGCCATCTGGCAGTTTGCCATGGTGAAAGCCAAGGAAACAGGACCGAACGCCCTGGGTAGCGCATTCAGCGGTATTATCGATAAATTACCCCGCCCTTCTTATTTGCCGACTAACACAGTATTGAATTTGTATGATAAGGACAATGATATTCGCTATAACGCTTATTTTACGTATGATTCAATCGATGCCCAGACTGTTCCGGATTTTATGATTACTTATTGTAAGAAATGGCCGGGTAACCCTGAATTATATGAAGGAAAGAGCAATAACATAAATAAGACCAAGGCTTTCCGTATTTCTGAAATGTATCTGATTGCGGCTGAGGCTTATGCGATGTCGGGAGATGAAACGAATGCTTCCGCGATGTTGAATAAACTGAAGACTGCCCGTGTGAAAGGATGGAGCGATAAATCTTATAAAGGGGATGCTTTGATAAAAGAAATTCAGGATGAGTATGTACGCGAATTATTCGGTGAACAGCCTTATTTCTTTGACCTGAAACGTTGGAAGAAAGGGCTGAACCGTTCTTCAAGCGAAGCTCAGGATATTTCTTACCTGCCTGCTTTAGGTACGGATATGGTAAAGTCTGCCGACGATCATATGTGGGTATGGCCGATCCCTAAAGATGAGATCGATGCGAATCCGCAGATCAAAGGGCAGCAGAATGCTGGGTATTGATAACCCTGGCAATATTTTACACGAAATGAAATTTTAATATAATTCCAAACCTTACATAACACACTTAAAAAAATAGAGGGAATGGTCCAATGGGAATTGTGCCATTCCCGATTTTAAAAGAATTATTGAACCTAATTGATAGTTTACCAAAACGATCAATCTTCTCAACAGACCCGGCGGAGGTCGTTTCTGAATGCTCGGAATATATAATTTCCTAACCTTAAGAAATATAGTATGAAACAAACACAATTATATTACGCATTAATGTTGTTCTTTCTGGTGTTATGCTCTTGCGAAGACGATATTCCACTTTTCCCGGAGGAGAATGAGTTTATGTCCTTATCGACAAAATCTTCGATTACGCTAGACGAGAATATATTACAAATCCAGGCTACTGTGCAAAAAGTGGATAGTGCCATTCCTTTTTTCAATCGGTTTAAGGAGTTGTATGGTAATCCATTATGGCAGTATGCTATTCCAATGGGGGAAGAAGACGAGAGGGATATCTCTTTCTTTGTCCCAATATATAAGGATAATACGAAAAGGATCATCAATACTATCTGGTTTTTCGATTTGGTAGGAGATACTCTTCGTTACAAAACAATCACCCGCGATAATGACTCTATTTGCTATTATCAGCAAGATTTTGTATTTGATGAGTTAAGTTGTAATATATTCGGGGATGAATCTACGGCAAAGATAAAATTTGAGGCATCTCCTCAGACCCGTAGTTGGGTGAAAGAGTATTACGATTGCCATTATGGAATTATTCAATGGGGAGAAGTCGAGGTGCATAAAGAGTTGTATTGTAAGGAACGATTCGTATGGAAACAGGAAACAGTCACAGGTGTTACTGATAACAACCCGATTATCGGCGGTGAAACACCAATAGGTGGCGGTGGAGGTACACCTTCCCCTTCCCCGGATGAAGAGAAAAAACTGACATCAAATAATCTGATGACATCGGTCGCAGAAATAAAGAAGATGATGAAAGAGTTGGGATGTGATATTGATGATGTAACAATAGAATTGGGAATAGAGTGTGGTTCCAATGCGCGAGTTAGTGTGGATGAAAAAAACGGGGCAAAAACGATAGAAATATGTAACAAATTTTTCGATTATGAATATAAAGATCAGATTTCTATCCTCTACCATGAGTCTTATCATTGTACTCATGATAGACCTTGGTCTAATAAGGAACGAATGTCTTTAGATCCTCCTCTTATAATTGAAATACCAGAGGTACACATGAATTATTTGAGAGATTATGTATACGATCTTATCCTTCCTAATGAAAAGCAAGGATATATTGATTCTTGGGATAAAAAAATAGAATATTTAAATTGTCCAGAATATTATGAAAATGAAATAAATGCTTATAAATCAGAGAGAATTACTATGCCGAATGTTTCGGCTAAATATAATCAGGAAAGAGAATATATGTTTTGGAAGAATAGTATTCTTGGAAATAAATCATCAACAATGTATAATCATCAAAAATAAAGTAATATGAAAAAGAAATTTATACATACTTTACTGTTTATACTAGCAGTATTATTTATGATACATACGGCTACCCTTTATGCACAAGTGTCTGTCGTGAGAAAAGAAAAAGGTTTTGAAGTGAAAGACTCGTTAATAGTAAATCAATCCTTTGACCGAGAAAGGAAGGTTCTGACTCTCGAAATCAAAAATGGATTTGATAATAAAGTAATGCTTAGTAATCCTCATACATCTCTGCCTTTTTTATTGAATTATATTACAGAGGAAGGAAAAAAAGAATCCTTCCCACACCCTTTAGGCTTATCTGATACAGCACGTGTTATTTGGTTAAAGTCAGATAGTTCTTGGGTTGTTAATTATAAATGGGATCATTATTTGAAGTCAAATACAAAACAAATATCTCTTTGGGGAAAATTAGTTTATTCTGTATTTGACGAAAATGATCACTCACAAGGCATTTTTCTTCAATATATAGAAGAAAAGTATTTTGATTATCGGTAAATGAACGTTATTAGTTTTTTCAATTCTCATTATTCTCATATTTTATATTTACATTTTTTTGGTTTTAGTGAAATGAAAAGAAAACTTATATGTACAATATTTATTATGGTAGCAGGTTTGTTTTGGCTACATATAGTTAATGCACAAGACACTATAGTAATGGGAAATAAAGATCTAGAGATAAAAGGTTCTTTAACGGTGAATCAGTTCTTCGATAAAAAAAATAAGCTTTTGACTCTCGAAATCAAAAATGAGTTTAATTATAAGATAATGCTTAGTAATCCATATTCTTCACCTCTTTTTTTGTTGAATTATATTACAGAAGAAGGAAAAGAAGAAACCTATCCATATTCTTTAGGCTTATCTGATACAGCACGTTTTGTTTGGGTAAATCCTGACAGTAGTTTGATTATAAATTATTATTGTGAAAAATACCTAAAACCAACAACTAGGCAGATATACCTTTGGGGCAGATTTCTTTATGCCATAGAAGATAAACAAGGTAAGATATTGGTTGTTTATGCTCATGTAATCGATGAAAAAAGGTTTGATTATTAGTGTTGCATAATAAATTTACGTCATCCATTATGTACAATTTTAAAAACATATAAATATGAAGAGACTTAATCTTATATTAATTTGTTTGATCGGAATATGTAGTATGAATGCTCAGAATATTCCTGATTTGAGATATTTTGAGGTATCTAAGAAGTTTGAAAAACGTATTGTTCTACGCGTTCCGTCTTTTCCAAAACCGGAAGGTAATTCCGGAAGTTTTCGTAGCACACCTGAATCTGACATTCATGGGTTGTTTGGCAAGAAAATGCATTCAATGCTGGAATCTTATTTCACGGATCGGGATTGGAGTGATAAAAGAGATTGGTTAAAGAAATATGGACCATCTTATTCAATTTATTTCGATAAGAACATGAAGATATTTGCGTATAGCATTATGTTAAAGCCGGAGGTATTTACGCAAATGTCTGAAGAGTATCTTAAAGGTTTTGGGGAGGAATTGATGAAAATGGATCTTCGCCCTTATTTTGAAATAGAGGAAAAAGATAAGGAGACTTTTACCTGGGGAGCAGTGCATGTCTGGGTTGCTATACGATACAGGGAAAGAAAGTGACATACATTTTTATAAACACACTGATAAGGGAATGGTCAGATGTGAATCTCGCCATTTCCCGTTTTTTCAAGTTTCTATATGCTTTTAATCGGTAGGTTTGCATGCCTAGAATCATTTGGAATTCTTTTGGTAATTGTCTTTAATTGGTTAAATAATTATAAACCAGAGGCTGTTCCATAAATTCTTTTTTTCTTTGCAGAAAAATTGGGAGGTATGCACCCTGTGCGTATCTCCCCAATTTATTGAATAATAATAAGGTTACGTCTGATGGCTGAAAATAATAAGGTTAACTCGGTTTCTTTCTTTAATTCTCGTCTTACTTCCATCATAAGTATCGCCCTGGTGCTTTTCCTGCTCGGGTTGATTTTGTTGATGGGGTTGCTTGGAAACCAGTTGTCGGTTTATGTCAGGGAAAATATATCATTTTCTATTGTATTGAAAGACAATCAGAAAGAAGCTGATATCAAGAGGATGCAGAAGAGCCTGGACGCGCTTCCTTTTATCAAATCTACCGAATATATATCGAAAGAACAGGCTGCGAAGGAACTGGAAGAAGAATTGGGTGAGAATCCGGAAACTTTCCTCGGCTTTAATCCGTTGCAGGCATCTATCGAAGTGAAGCTGCATTCCGAATATGCAAACCCGGACAGCCTGCAGCATATCGAAAAGAAAATCAAAACATATACCTCTGTATCCGACCTGCTTTACCGGAAGGATATGATGCAGATGGTGAACGATAATATGAAACGCTTGAGCATTATCCTGCTCACATTGGCTGTTATGCTGATGGCTATATCGTTTGTCCTGATCAGCAATACGATCCGTTTGCTGATTTATTCCAAACGTTTTTTGATCCATACAATGAAATTGGTGGGAGCTACTTCCGGGTTTATCCGGCGCCCTTTTGTGCGCTATAATGTGGTAAGCGGTATTTTTGCATCCATCCTGGCAATATTAATGCTGACCGGTTCGTTATATTATTTACAACACGAATTGGACGGTTTTATCCAGCTATTGGATGTGAAGGCTTTACTGGTTGTATATGCGGCGGTGTTCCTGCTGGGAATCCTGTTGTCGGTAACGGCTACCGTATTTGCTGTAAACAAGTACCTCCGTATGGGTGTTGATAAGTTGTATTATATATAATAAACAAAGAGAGATGGCTAAGAGAGATTTTGCTTTCGGAAAAGAAAATTTTATTCTGATCGCGGTTGCAGTGGCGGTGATCATTGTGGGTTTTATGTTGATGAGTGGCGGCGGTTCTGGTGATACGACCAGTTTTAACCCGGAAATATTCAGTACACGTCGTATCGTTGTTGCTCCGGTAGTAACTGTGATCGGGTTCGGCCTGATGATTGTAGGAATCCTGAAAAACAGCAAAGGTAAAGAAATCGCAGAATGAGTTGGTTGGAAGCCTTGGTGTTGGGGATTGTACAGGGACTGACGGAGTATCTTCCCGTAAGCAGCAGCGGACATCTGGCTATCGGATCGGCGCTGTTCGGAATTGAAGGAGAAGAGAATCTGGCATTTACAATCGTAGTCCATGTGGCTACGGTATTTAGTACATTAGTTATACTCTGGAAAGAGATCGAATGGATATTCCGTGGTTTGTTTAAGTTTCAGATGAACAGTGAGACACGTTATGCGATCAATATCCTGATCTCCATGATACCGATCGGTATTGTCGGAGTGTTTTTCAAAGATACGGTCGAATCTATTTTCGGATCGGGTTTGCTGATAGTCGGTTGCATGTTGTTGGTGACAGCGGCGTTGCTGGCCTTTTCTTATTATGCAAAACCCCGGCAGAAAGAAAGTATTTCGATGAAAGATGCTTTTATTATCGGCTTGTCTCAGGCTTGTGCCGTCTTGCCCGGACTTTCACGTTCCGGAACAACGATTGCCACAGGTTTGTTACTGGGTAATAATAAGGCGAAACTGGCTCAGTTCTCCTTCCTGATGGTGATTCCTCCGATTTTGGGAGAAGCCCTGCTGGATGTATTGAAGCTGGTAAAAGGTGAAGATATCGCCGGGGATATCCCGACGCTTTCGCTGGTTGTCGGTTTTGTAGCGGCTTTCCTGTCCGGTTGTCTGGCTTGTAAGTGGATGATCAATATCGTGAAGAAAGGAAAGTTGATCTACTTTGCTATTTATTGTGCAATAGCCGGTCTGGTTACTATTGCATGCACATTGATGAAGTAAATTAGAATGGATTTTATTGCAGGAGAGGTATTATATTTTAACAAGCCGCTGACGTGGACTTCGTTCGATCTGGTGAACAAGTTCCGCTATAAATTATCGCGGAAGCTGAAAGTAAAAAAAATAAAAGTCGGACATGCCGGAACACTTGATCCGCTGGCTACCGGAGTGATGATCGTTTGTACCGGCAGGGCAACCAAAAGGATCGACGAATTCCAGTATCAGACGAAAGAATATGTCGCTACCCTGAAGCTGGGAGAAACGACCCCTTCTTTTGACCTGGAAAAGGAGATAGACGCCGTATATCCGACGGAACATATAACCCGGGAGAGGGTGGAAGAGGTACTGAATTCGTTTGTAGGAACGATACAGCAGATTCCGCCGGTCTTTTCGGCCTGCAAAGTGGATGGGAAACGTGCCTATGAACTGGCGCGTAAAGGTGAAGAAGTGGAGTTGAAGTCGAAGACACTGGTGATCGATGAGATGGAGTTGCTGGAATGCAACCTGCCGGTCATTAAGATCCGTGTGGTGTGTAGTAAAGGTACTTATATCCGTGCTTTGGCGCGCGATATCGGTGTAGCCCTGAATTCGGGTGCCCATCTGATCGGATTGGAACGTACCCGGATCGGAGATATAACATTGGATAAGTGCATGAATCCGGAAGATATCGATGCTTTTCTGGATGAAGCGGTAGAAGAGGCTTGTCCCCGCACTTGATGCGAGGCCGCAAAGGAACAAGCGATATGGTCTGTTCCAATGCGATCCCGTGTCGGGCACGGGAATTAGTCTGATAAATGATAAGAATAAAAAGAAAATAAATAAAGTAACATTATGAAGCTATCTAAATTCAAATTTAACTTGCCGCAGGAACTGATCGCTCTTCATCCCGCAAAGAACAGGGATGAGTCCCGTTTGATGGTTGTACACCGCAACACCGGGGAGATCGAACACAAAGTATTTAAAGACCTGTTGGAATATTTTGGAGAAAAAGATGTATTTATCTTCAACAACACAAAAGTTTTCCCAGCCCGTTTATATGGTAACAAAGAAAAGACCGGTGCACGTATTGAAGTGTTTTTGTTGCGTGAACTGAACGAAGATCTTCGTCTTTGGGACGTGTTGGTCGATCCGGCCCGTAAGATCCGTATCGGTAATAAACTTTATTTCGGAGAAGACGATTCGATGGTTGCCGAAGTGATTGACAATACAACCTCCCGTGGCCGTACTCTGCGTTTCTTGTATGACGGTAATCATGATGAATTTAAAAAAGCATTGTATGCGTTGGGTGAAACCCCGCTACCTAAATATATCGACCGTCCGGTGGAAGCCGATGATGAAGACCGCTACCAGAACATTTTCGCTACGGAAGAAGGTGCGGTGGTTGCTCCGGCAGCCGGTCTGCATTTCAGCCGCGAATTGATGAAACGTCTGGAGATTAAGGATTGCCGTTTTGCTTTCCTGACCGTTCATTCCGGATTAGGAAACTTCCGTGAAATCGACGTGGAAGATTTGACAAAGCATAAGATGGATTCCGAACAGATGGTCGTGAACGGAGATGTTGTGAGTATTGTGAACGAGGGTAAGGACGACGGTCGCCAGATCTGTGCTGTCGGAACTTCCGTGATGCGTGCGATTGAAACGGCAGTAAGTACCGACGGACATCTGAAAGAATTCGAAGGATGGACCAATAAGTTCATTTTCCCTCCTTACGATTTCAGTGTGGCTACCAGCATGATCACCAACTTCCATATGCCGCTGTCGACTCTTCTGATGATGACTGCTTCATTCGGAGGATACGATCTGATTATGGATGCCTATGAGGTAGCCCTGAAAGAAGGATACCGTTTCGGTGCCTATGGTGACGCAATGTTGATTATCTAAGACAAGGTTTATGGCTATCGCATACCTGGCTTTAGGTACGAACATAGGGAATAAAAGACGGAATATGATAACGGCCGCAGCGCTGTTAGCTGAAAGGGTGGGAGACGTTCTCGCCCTTTCCGGTTTTTATGAAACCGAACCCTGGGGGTTTCAGTCCGAAAATACGTTCCTGAATGCAGCTTTACAGCTTGATACATCCCTGTCTCCGCTTGAACTTTTAAAAGCGACCCAGGAGATCGAGATAGAGATGGGGCGTACGCAGAAAAGTAACGGTGCCTATCATGACCGTATCATCGATATCGATATTCTGCTGTATGACAACCTGGTCCTGCAAACTCCGGAGCTGACTTTGCCGCATCCGCTGATGCATGAGCGTCTGTTCGTGATGGAACCTTTGGCCGAAATTGCCCCGAATGTAATTCATCCCGTATTTAAAAAGCCTGTTATATCTCTGTTATAAAAGGCAACATTTTGTAACTTCGCACTGTTTTCACATAAATATAAAAGATAAAGCAATGAACGATATAGAAAAAATCCTGACCGGTGGAGGAATGGTTTTCAAGAAAAAAGCCAGCGACGAAAATACCGGCGACAAGAAAATCAAATATTCTGACTTTCTGAGAGGTACCCATAAATCAGGCTCTGCCAAAATGAAAGCCGAGTATAAGTACAAGAAAGCACTTCGGAATACCAAAAAGAAAAAATAATTTTCAATTTTCAATTTTGAATTGTCAATTATTCTTATCTTTGCATCCGAATTGATGTGGATAGATTTGTATTGCTTGCAACCACAGGAAAAAATGCTAAAAACAAGATACTTTTCTTAGCCGTTCGGCATATATGGTCCTTCCGTTATCAATTCATTATTAATTAATAACCCGTTGTTAATTGAACATCGTTCTTTAGTCCCTACTAATTTTCAATTTTCAATTTTCAATTTTCAATTAAAAAGTAATGAGTTATTTATTCACCTCCGAATCGGTGTCCGAAGGGCACCCCGATAAAGTAGCCGATCAGATATCGGATGCTTTGCTGGATGAGTTCCTGGCTTATGACAAGAACTCTAAAGTTGCTTGCGAAACCCTTGTTACAACTGGACAGGTTGTCTTGGCTGGAGAAGTAAAATCAAGTGCTTACGTGGATGTACAGGATGTAGCCCGTAACGTGATCGAAAAAATTGGTTATACGAAAAGCGAATACCAGTTTGAAGCGAAATCATGTGGCGTGTTCTCTTCTATCCATGAACAGAGTGGCGACATTAACCGTGGTGTCGAGCGCGAAGATCCTTATAATCAAGGAGCGGGCGACCAGGGTATGATGTTTGGTTATGCCACTAACGAAACAGAAAACTATATGCCTCTGGCATTGGATCTTTCACACAGCTTATTGTGGGAGCTTGCCGAGATACGTAAGAATGAAAACGACCTGATGCCTTACCTCCGTCCGGATGCAAAGAGTCAGGTGACGATTGAATATGATGATAACGGAAAACCGCTGCGTATCGATACGATTGTTGTTTCTACACAACATGATGAATTTATCACTGCAAAAGGTATCACACAGGAAGAAGCGGACTTGGCTATGCAGAAAAAGATCGCAGAAGATGTCAAGAGTATACTGATCCCGCGCGTAAAGGCTCAGTATCCGGCTCATGTTCAGGCTTTGTTCAATGATGATATTATCTATCATGTGAATCCGACTGGAAAGTTTGTGATCGGTGGTCCTCATGGAGATACCGGTTTGACGGGTCGTAAGATTATTGTTGATACATACGGTGGCAAGGGAGCTCATGGTGGTGGAGCATTTTCAGGAAAAGACCCCTCGAAAGTAGACCGTTCTGCTGCTTATGCTGCTCGTCATATTGCAAAGAACTTGGTTGCCGCTGGCGTGGCTGATGAAATGCTAGTACAGGTTTCGTATGCGATCGGTGTGGCTAAGCCAATGAATATCTTCGTGAATACATTCGGCCGTGCTAACGTGAAAATGACAGACGGAGAGATTGCAGAAAAGATCTGGAATCTGTTTGACATGCGCCCGAAAGCAATCGAGGAACGTTTGAAATTGCGTAACCCGATCTATCTGGAAACTGCATCTTACGGTCATATGGGACGTAAACCGCAGGTTGTGACAAAAACATTTACTTCTCGTTATAATCCGGAACCGACCATTTGCGAAGTGGAGCTGTTTACCTGGGAAAAACTGGATTATGTCGATAAGGTAAAAGAAGCGTTCGGCCTTTAATGTAAATATAATCTTTGTACGAGCATATATTAGCTCCTATCCGAAAAAAATCGGCTCTTGTTCTGTTTTTTTTCGGATAAGAGCTATTTTTATTTTAAATTGCATATATTTGACGCATGTAATTATCTAAATCTAAAATTTATGCGTAAAACGATTCAGTTTCTTCAGTTAGCCTTTATTCTCCTTTTGGCAACTGCATGTGCAGAGACTTCCCCGTTTAAATACGAGTCGGTCCCGAACGATCCTCTGAAAGCCCGTATCTATACTTTGGATAACGGCCTGAAAGTGTATATGACTGTGAATAAAGAGACCCCACGTATTCAAACGTATATTGCCGTTCGCGTGGGAGGTAAAAACGATCCTGCCGAAACGACCGGTCTGGCACACTATTTTGAACACTTGATGTTTAAAGGAACTCAGCAGTTCGGCACGCAGAATTACGAACAGGAAAAACCGATGCTTGATCAGATCGAACAGCTTTTTGAGGTGTATCGTAAGACTACTGATGAGGCAGAACGCCAGGCTATTTATCATCAGATCGACAGTGTTTCTTATGAGGCTTCGAAATTGGCAATTCCGAACGAATATGATAAACTGATGTCTGCTATTGGTGCAACTGGAACAAATGCGTATACCGGCTTTGACCAGACAGTCTACGTGGAAGATATTCCTTCCAACCAGATTGACAACTGGGCCAAGATACAGGCGGACCGTTTTGAAAACAATGTAATTCGTGGCTTTCATACGGAACTTGAGACTGTGTACGAAGAAAAGAACATGTCTCTTACCAGTGATGGCCGTAAAGTGTATGAAGCTGTTCTGACCGCTCTTTTCCCCGATCATCCATACGGAACGCAGACTGTTCTCGGAACACAGGAAAACCTGAAGAACCCGTCTATCACGAATATCAAAAACTACCATAAAACTTGGTATGTCCCTAATAATATGGCAATCTGTCTGTCCGGTGATTTTGATCCGGACCAGATGATCGAGACGATCAATAAATATTTTGGCCATTTGAAACCGAACCCCAATCTGCCGAAGTTGCCAGTAACGCATGAGTCTCCGATTAAAGCACCGGTTATAAAAGAAGTGTTGGGTGTCGATGCTGAAAATGTGACTTTGGGTTGGCGTTTCCCGGGAGCAGCTTCTCCTGATCAGGATTTGCTGAATCTGACAGGCGAAATTATTAATAATGGTAAAGCAGGTTTGTTGGATATCGATTTGGTTCAGCAACAGAAAGTACTAAGTTGTTATGCCGGAACATACGGAATGTCCGATTATAATGCATTTGTTATTAGTGGTCGTCCGAAACAGGGACAGACTTTGGATGAAGTAAAAGACCTATTCCTGGCTGAAATTGATAAGCTAAAGAAAGGTGAGTTTGACGAAGGCTTGCTGGAAGCTGCTATCAATAACTATAAACTGATGCAAATGTACCGGATGGATCGTAACGACGGTCGTGCCGATATGTTTGTCTCTTCTTTCATCGACGGTGTCGATTGGAAAGATGAAGTCGCTTCGTTAGATCGCATGAGCAAAGTGACAAAGCAACAGATCGTCGATTTTGCCAACAAATATTTCGGTGACAACTATGCGCTCATCTATAAAAGACAAGGTAAAGACCCGAACGAAAAGAAGATCGACAAACCTAAAATCACTCCGATCGTGATGAATCGCGATAGTTCAAGTCTGTTCTTGAAAGAAATACAGGCTTCAAAAGTGGCTCCGATCGAACCGGTATTCTTGGATTATAGTAAGGATTTGCAAAAACTGACCGCCCAATCCAATATTCCGGTATTGTATAAGGAGAATACTTCCAATGATCTCTTCTCTCTGATGTATGTATTCGATATGGGTACGAATAACGATAAGGCAATGGGCACCGCTTTCGAATATATGAAGTATTTGGGCACATCTAAAATGAGTCTGAAGGAAATCAATGAAGAATTTTACAAACTGGCTTGTTATTTCAATGTATTCCCTGGTTCAGACCGCACATATGTGATGCTGGAAGGTTTGAAAGAGAACATGTCGAAGGCAATGGCTCTGTTTGAAGAGATCTTGGCCGATGCACAGGTTAATAAGGAGGCTTATGGAAACCTTGCAGGTGATATCTTGAAAAAACGGACTGATGCTAAATTGAATCAGGGACAGAATTTCAACAAACTGATCCAGTATGCTATCTGGGGGCCGAAGTCTCCTGCTACAAATGTACTGACAACTGCCGAGTTGCAGCAGATGGACCCGCAGGAACTGGTCGATCGCATTCATAAGATCAACTCATTCGATCATAAGATTTTGTATTATGGTCCGGAAAAACCACAGGCCGTTCTGGACATCATCAAACAATATCATAATGTCCCTGAACAGTTGCAACCGGTTCCGGCAGCAATTGAGTTTAGCCAGCAGGAAACTCCTGAAAATAGAGTTCTGCTTGCACAGTATGATGCTAAACAGATTTATTTCTCTGCTGTCTCTAACCGAGGTGAAAAGTTCGATCCGGCTATCCAACCTACATTGAATATGTATAACGAATACTTCGGTGGCGGCATGAACGCGATCGTATTTCAGGAAATGCGTGAATCGCGTGGGCTGGCTTATTCTGCAGGAGCTTTCCTTATTACTCCGTCCAAACTGAAATATCCGTATGTATACCGTACGTTCATTGCGACTCAGAATGATAAGATGATTGATGCGATGAAAGCTTTCGATGAAATTATCAATAATATGCCGGAATCAGAAAAAGCGTTCAACTTGGCTAAAGATGCTCTCATTACCCGTTTGCGTACGGAGCGTATTACCAAATCGGATGTTCTTTGGTCTTATCTGAATGCCCAGGATTTAGGTCTGAACACGGACAGCCGTAAAGAACTGTTCGAGAAGGCGCAGACAATGACATTGCCTGAAATCAAGGCATTCCAGGAAAAATGGGTGAAAGGGCGTACCTATATCTATTGTGTATTAGGCGATGAAAAGGATCTCGATCTGAAAGGTTTGTCACAATATGGTCCGATCCAGAAACTGACACAGGAAGAATTGTTCGGATATTGAATCGTTGTAATTTTTTGTGGAGATAGTAGTCTCCTCTAAATATATTACCCAAGTATATAGTTTATTGTATATACTTGGGTAAATTTGTCTAATGCATATTTACAAAAAACGACATAAAATGAGAGTCAATGAAGATTTATTAAAACGCTTGAAAGCTGGTGAAGAAAAAGCTTTTGAGGATTTGTATTGGACTTATAGCCCTCAGGTGTATAACTTTATTAACTCTTTATTGTTTGATAAATCTCTCGCAGAGGATTTGACACAGAATGTCTTTCTGAAAATTTGGGAAAAGCATGAGCAGATAGAACTAGAGTTGGGGATTACGGCTTATCTTTTTACGATTGCCAGGCATTTAGTTTTTAAGGAGACGGAATTCCGTCTGTCTCAACATGCAACGTTGCATGTTGAGAATATTGATCTAAGCGACAATTCAAAGGAAGAACAACAACATGAAGTGAATTCCCTTCTTGAATATATTGACCATTTAATTGAAAACCTTCCTCCCGCCCGAAGAGAAATATTTCGTTTAAGCCGCCTTGAACAACTATCAAATAAAGAAATTGCCCATAAATTATCCATTTCAGAAAAAACGGTAGAGACACAGCTTTACCGCTCTTTTCAATATTTGCGTTCCAAACTACCTCCCGATAGAAGGTGGATACTCCTTTTTTGCTATTTTATTAATCAATGTTAAATATGAATATCTTTGTAAGTGATTCTCTCTTGTGAAGGATATACAATATAGAAGATGGAAAGAAAAGATATATACATCGAGTTGCTGGATCTCTTTATGCGTGGTGAACTTCCGGCTGGGCAGGAACATGAGTTATGGACATGGTTCAAACAACCTAGAGCTCGTGAGTTATTGTTTCAACATTATCACCAGTCTTGGACGGAAGCGGAGGGAAAGGATCTTCCGGTCGAAATACAGAATCGGATGTTCCGGAATATTCAGAGCCGGATACATGCAGAAACAGGGAGAAAGGGAAAGCAAGAACCTGTTCGAAAGCTACAGTTTCGCCAGTGGTTACCGTATGCCGCAGCTGTAGTATTTCTTTTAGGTTTTATGATTTTTGTTCATCTATATCTGAACTTGGCTGATAAAACAGAAAATTATTCGTTACAGACCTATAAGGTTTTTGTTGATAAAGGACAACGGGCAAGTGTCATATTGCCGGATGGGACAAAAGTCTGGTTGAATTCTCATACGGAATTGACCTATAATGGTGATTATGGAAAAGGAAATCGCCAGGTAGTTTTGTCTGGAGAAGGCTATTTTGAAGTAGCTAAAGATACCACTTCACGATTTATAGTGAAAGCCGGAGAAATTGAGGTCGAGGCGTTAGGTACAACTTTCAATGTGAAAGCTTATCAGGAAGATAGAGAGTTGACAACAACTCTTTTCGAAGGAAAAGTTCGTACGTCGGTAGGAAAAGATGAAGTCATATTGAAGCCAGATGAGAGTTTGAGTTTTGATAAGTCTTCACGTAGAATGATTGTATCGGATGATCTTGCGGCTTATGCCCGGATGTGGAAGGATAATGAGCTTGTTTTTAAGGGAGCAACGATGGAAGAAGTAGCTGTAATGTTGGATCGTTTATACAATGTGAAAGTACGGTTTGCTTCTGAAAAGGTAAAGCATTATCGTTTTTCCGGAGTCATCAAAAATAATAGTCTGGACAATGTGATTGAGTTGATTAGTCTTACGGCACCGATCATGTACAAAAAGGTTGGTGGTGAAATTATTATAGAGGAGAGAAAATAATAGAATGGAATATTAACATAAACAGAATGCCTATGGGGAAGGAAGTATAAAAAACACAGGTGTATCTAATAGGATAGACACACCTGAGATCTACGCAATGTAATTTTGCTAATTTGAAATCATCGCTTCTCACCACTTGATTTCAGATACAAAGTTACCTGATTAATTTATTACTAATTAATGAAGAACTCTAAAAAAAATGAATACCTTAAAGAATTTATTACGGAAAGGAATCACAATTGGAAGTTTTTGTCTTGTTTCGGGGACGATACTTTCTGCACAGATATCCTTATCCATGCAAAACAAATCCACTCGCGAGGTGATTCGCGAAATTGAAAAAGTAAGTGATTATCGATTTTTCTATAATGACAATCTATCCGGTCTGAATACAAAGATTTCGGTTTCTGCCCAGGGTGAAAATATCCGGGATGTGTTGGAACAGATAAAGTCACAGGCACAGATCACTTATATAATTAAAGAAAACAATCAAATTGTACTATCTGCCCTCGGTTATGTATCTTCGTCGACCCAACAGAATACCCGGAAGATTACCGGTATTGTTAAGGACCAAAGCGGTGAACCGGTAATCGGGGCAAATATTGTTGAGAAGGGAACAACAAATGGAACGATTACGGATATCGATGGACAATATTCGCTTGAAGTGGGTTCGAACAGTATTTTGGTTGTTTCCTATATCGGATACATTACGCAGGAAATTCCGGTAGGAAAGAACAATACGTTGGATGTATTATTGAGGGAAGATACGGAGACGTTGGATGAAGTCATTGTTATTGGTTACGGAACGACAAAAAGAAAAGATTTCACTGGTTCTGTCAGTTCCGTTAAATTGGAAAATTCTCCGATTGCCCTGTCTCCGAATTTGAATGCATTGGAATCTCTGAAAGGCAATGTCTCAGGTTTGGATATCGGTGCGACTAATTCTGCCGGTGGGGAGCCGAGCATGCAGATGCGCGGACAAAAGTCCATATCCGGGTCGAATGATCCGTTGATTGTAGTGGACGGAGTGATTTTTATGGGAAGCATTAATGATATAAACCCGAATGATATCGCTTCTTATGATGTATTGAAAGATGCGACATCAGCCGCAGCCTATGGTTCCCGTTCGGCAAATGGCGTGATTATTATAACGACTAAAAGAGGAAAAACCGGAAAGCCTGTTGTCACTTTTAATGCTACGGGTAGTATGCAGACTTGGCAGAATAAACCGGAATTGATGAAAGGAGAACAATGGCTTGAGTCTGTGATGGCGCGAAATAATAGTTCGGATTTAAGTTGGTTGAAGCCTCAGGAATTGGCCAATATGGAAGCCGGCAGGGAGATAAATTGGTTAGATGCGTCAACCCGTACAGGTTGGGTACAGGATTACCAAGTAGCAGTTTCCGGGGCTGGAGAGAAAATGAATTACTATTTGTCTGCTGCCTATTCGGATAATCAAGGTGTGGTCATTGGCGATGATTATAATAGAATAACGGCCTTGGCAAAAATCAATACAGATATAACAAGTTGGTTGCAGATCGGTGTGGATGCTGCATTTACTAAGTCTGATTATTCGGGTGTGGGAGCTAACATTGGTGAGGCTACGCAAACATCTCCTTACGGTGTGATGTATAGAAATGAGTCGGAAAAATTGTTGGAAAAATACCCGTATACACAGTCGAGTGTAAATGCCTTGTGGAATACCGACAAGAGTGTTCGTGACAATAAGGATATACGAAACAATTTCCGTGCAAATGCTTATGCCGTAGTCAAACTCCCTTGGGTTGAAGGTTTGAGCTATCGTTTTAATTATGCCGGAAACTTAAGCAAAAACCAGTCTGGAGATTTCTATTATGAAGGGTATTTTGTTAAGGAAGGTGCTTATGATGATGAAACCCGTTATTCCCCAGCGACGCTCCAAAGTTTGTTAGCAAGTGCGAATGGAAAGATTAATAATAATACGACAGACAGTTGGGTGATCGATAATATCCTGAACTATAAAAATACATTTGGAAAACATTCAATTGATCTGACTGCCGTTGCTACGCGTGATAGGAAAAAATACGAGATGATAGAAACTACTGGTTCAAACTTTGCCGCAAATGGTAATACGACTTTAGGTATAAATGGTTTGCATAAAGCTACAGTCCAGAAAGTCAATATGGATAATAACCAGCGTTCCAATATCGGATATTTGGGACGTGCATCTTATTCATATGATGATCGTTACTTCTTTACCGGTTCTTATCGTCGTGATGGAGCTTCTGTTTTTGGGGTTAATCAAAAGTGGGGAGATTTCTTTGCATTTGGTGGTGCCTGGAGATTGAGCAGTGAAAAGTTTATGTCTTCAATTTCATATTTAGATGATTTGAAATTGAAGTTATCCTGGGGTAAGAACGGTAATCAGGGGTTGGATCCTTATGGAACATTGTCGACTATTAACAATGGTGCTTCTGGTGGTGTTCGCTATGAGTTTGGGGGTAGCGATATTATCTATGGATTGAATCAGAAAGCACTTGGCAATGCCAATTTAGGTTGGGAAACGACAGAATCTTGGAATACAGGTTTTGAATCTGCTTGGTTAGGTAGCCGCTTGTTTGTAGATCTGGATCTTTATTTTTCTAAAACAACAGATCAGATATTTACGAGAGATATCCCTGTTATGACAGGTTTTAAAAATATGAAGTCCTCTATGGGGCAGGTTAATAACAGAGGGGTCGAATTGACAATTCGTTCCGTGAATATCGATACACAGGATTGGTATTGGACGACAAATTTGACATTTTGGCTGAACCGCAATAAATTGATCCATCTATACGGTGAAGATTTAGATGGTGATGGGAGAGAAGATGACGATATCTCGAACTCTCGTTTTATAGGGAAGCCTTTAGGGGCTATCTATGGTTATCTGCAAGATGGCATAGTACAAGAGACGGATGTTGAATATATGAAAGCGAATGGTGCGACTCCAGGTATCCCTAAATATAAAGACATGGACAATGATGGAGTGATTACTTCTGCAGACCGTATTATTTTGGGATATTCTACGCCTAACTTCAAGTTGAATATGAGTAACACGATTACATATAAAAATTGGGATTTATACTTTATGCTGACCGGCACATTTGGCGGCGGTGGATATTATCAAAAGTCTAATAAAGGCGCTTATTTGACAAATGGCTCTGGTAGATTCAATACCAATGGTATCTATATACCTTGGTGGACTCCTGAGAATAAAAGTAATGAATATCCAGCAGCTACATTTAATGATGATGGCGGACGTTTCTTAGGATTGCAAAACCGGGCATTCGTTCGTTTGCAGGATGTGACCTTGTCATATACATTCCGTGAACCTTGGGTGCAAAAAGTAAATATCCAAAATTTGAAAGTATTCTTTACGGCGAAAAACTTATTTACGATAACCAAATGGCAGGGAGGAGATCCTGAGGTTGGTGTTACCGTTAGCGAAAATACTTATCCTGTATTGACATCTTTTTCTTTGGGTGCAAATATCAGTTTCTAACAGATAAAATATACGGAAATGAAAAATGTATTAAAATATAGTGTTTGTGGCTTGTTGAGTGTTTGTTTACTTGGTAGCTGTAATGATTCTAAGTTTTTGGAAGAAGATCCTGAAACATTTTATACGATAGATAATGTCTTCTCTACTTCTGAACAGGTTGATCAAGTGTTGGTCGGCTGCTATTCCCATGTACGTGTTATGATGTGTATGACTGAAGAAAGTAATACTGCCTTTGTCTTTCGTGGAGGGAATGGAACGGATATGTTTGACGTGGCGACTATCCGTCGTAGTAACCGTTTCAATGATTATAGTATATTGAATTCAACTACGGAAGTTTTTTATATTAATTATTCACATTGGTATCAGTTAATATCGAAAGCGAATCTTGCTTTGTATGCGGCAGAACTTCCTCAGATATCTTGGACTTCGGAAGCTGAAAAGCTTTATGTGATGGCTCAGGCTCGTTTTTTCAGGGCTTTTGCTTATCGGAATTTGGGTGAATTATATGGAGGTGTTCCTCTTGTAACGGAAATTACGACAACTCCACGTTATGATTTTAAGCGCAGTAGTCGTCTGGAAACTTATCAATATGCTATTGACGAGTTAGAAGCGATCTTGAATGATTTGCCGGAAACTACTGGAACAATGGGACGTCTGGTTAGAGGTGCGGCTCAGCATAATCTTTGCCAGTTGTATATTGATAAGGGTATAGCATTGGAAGAAGGTGGTAAAGGTGGAGAGGCACCAGCTGCCTATCAAAAAGCAATTGCTTATGGCAATGATGTGATTGATGGCTCTGTCTATAGTTTGATGACGGAACGTTTCGGTTCCAGAGCAGACGAAGACCCGGTTTATTATTATGCAACAGAGGAAAGCATGCAGACTCCGGAACACCTCTATTCTGCAGCTGGCTATCCGGTAGAAGGAAATCTTTATTGGGATTTGTTCCAAGAAGGTAACCAGAACTATCAGGAGGGTAACAAAGAGGCTATTTGGGTCGCCCAGATCGACTATGATGCCTATAAAGCGGAGGATGGAGAATCAAAATTACAGTATTCCCGTTCTTTTGGTCCGGTTTATAGAGATCCTATGTCCGCTCATTTGAATTCGGCGATGGAAGATGTCGGAGGTCGTGGTATTGTACAAGTAACTCCGACAAAATATACGAGAGACCTTGTTTATGAAGGAAAATGGGGGATAGACCTGCGTAATTCGGAAGCAGTTCTTAGACGTACTTTGTTAGGAAATGTCCCTTCTTCTCCTTATTATGGTAAACCGGTTCCTTGGAGTGTTATTTATAAAGACGGAGAAGGTAAAGATGCTGTTGACGGTTCTTGGACACAATGTTTTCCGATCTCCTGTAAGATTTCGACTGATAAGTACAGAGGTCTGGATGCAGGGGAAAACAGAAGCAACCTGTTCCGTGATGAATATTTGATCCGTTTACCGGAAACTATCCTATTGCGTGCAGAAGCCAAGATGCGCTCTGGAGATAATGCAGGTGCGGCGGATGATATTAATTTGTTGCGTAAGCGTGCACAGTGCGAATATCTTGTACAGGCTTCGGAGGTGAATGTAGACTTGATACTGGATGAACGTGCCCGTGAACTGGTGTATGAAGAATGTCGTTGGAATACCCTTTTGCGTATGGGGGGAACCGTTGCGGTAGACAGGATTAAGAAATACGCTTACTGGGATGATCCGAGAACGACATTGACAAAAAAATTCAATTTATGGCCGATTCCCCAAGTTGTTATCGATACGAATAAGGATGTCGTAATGGAACAAAATCCCGGCTGGAATTAATAGATTGGCATAGTGATTTTTACTAAGACCCGCTAACGTTTTATGAATTGGAGTATGAATAAAATTTTAGCGGGTTTGATTATTAAGATAGATAATAGATGTGAGTGATGAGTTGGAAAACAATATGTTGGGAAGCGATATTACTTGGCTTTCTCTTTAGTTGTACGGGGTCGGATAAGGATCCTATGGATAGAAAATACCAAATTGACTATGACTATCTGAAAAGCAATTTTCAGCAACCGGATAGAACCTATGGTGTCAATTGCTGGTGGTGGTGGTTGAATGGAAACGTGACAAAAGAAGCTATCACGAAAGATTTGGAAGCGATGAAATCCCGGAATTTCCAGGGAGCGATGATCTTTGATGCCGGTGGACATAATCAGCGGGGGAATAAGGACATCCCTGCCGGACCGCTTTTCGGAAGTGAGGAATGGACGGAGCTTTTTGTTTTTGCATTGGATGAGGCCAAGCGTTTAGGATTGGAGATCGGTTTCAATATCCAGAGTGGATGGAACCTAGGGGGACCGTGTGTCACTCCGCAGTATGCAGCCAAGCAACTGACTTATTCCGAACGAAAGGTGACAGGAGGAAAAACGCTTCGTCTGCAATTGGCTGAACCTGATATTTATAAAGGGTTTTACAAGGATATTGTCGTTCTTGCTTTCCCATCGAATAAAGAAAACAAAACGAATGAACCGGTCAGTAATCTGGATCTGAAGTTAGGTTTTCATGAACTGGGAGGCTCTGCTCCCGACTGCCGTTTTTTATTGGAGAATAATACGCGTGGCAGAGAAAAGAAAACGGATAAAACGATATATCTTATTGATATAGCTCGGATAGTTGACCTTACAACGCAGATGGATGAAAAAGGCTTGCTCAGTTGGGACGCTCCTGAAGGCGACTGGAATATTATGCGTATTGGTTATACTTGTACTCGATCGGAAGTTTCTACCTCTAGTAGGGATTGGCAAGGCAATGTCCTGGATTACATGGATCGGAACGCATTTGATTATTATTGGAATACGATCGTTGAACCGATCCTCCAGGCGGCAGGTGAAAAGCATGTGGGATCGACATTAAAATTTATGGAGACGGACAGTTGGGAGTGTGGAGGAATGAACTGGACGGATGCTTTTGCCGATGAGTTTCGTTCATATTGCGGATACGATTTGAAACTATATTTACCTCTTATTGCCGGGCATGTCGTGGATAATATCGATACTTCTAATGCTTTTCTGGCTGATTTCCGCAAGACAATAGCACATCTGGTCGCCACGAATCATTATGCCTGCTTTGCCGAACATGCCCATCAGCATAACATGGGGATCCAACCGGAGTCGGCAGGACCTCATGCCGGACCGTTGGACGGTATGAAGAATTATGGCTTCAGTGATATTGTGATGAGCGAGTTCTGGTCGCCATCCCCGCACCGTCCGCGGCCGCAGGATCGTTTCTTTATCAAGCAGGCCTCTTCCGCCGCCCATATTTATGGAAAGAAGATTGTGGGAGCCGAATCTTTCACGACGATCGGTCCGCATTGGAACGATGAACTGTGGCATGACCAGAAATCGGCATTCGACCATGAAATATGTGCCGGTCTGAACCGGGTGTATTTCCATACCTTTACTTGTTCTCCTGCGGAGCAGGGAATACCAGGACAGGAATATTTTGCCGGTACACATGTGAACCCGCGTGTTACCTGGTGGAGTAAATCGGCTCCTTTCATCGATTACATGCATCGTGTACAGATGTTGGCGCAGGAAGGAACGTTCGTTGCCGATATCCTTTATTATTATGGCGATCACGTCCCGAATGTCTATCCGTTTAAACATTCGGATATGCCCGGTGCGATGTTTGGTTTTGATTACGATGTGACGGATGAAAACATTTTGATGAAATTAGGTGTCAAAGATGGCGACATTGTAGTTCCGGGTGGCAGGAAATATAAAGTGTTGGTTTTACCAGATCACCGGATCTTGTCGTTACCAGTATTGAAGAAGTTGGAAATGTTGGTAAAAGAAGGTGCTTCTGTTCTCGGTCCGAAACCACAGAAAGCCGTATCGCTGTTCGGAGGAGAGAAAGGTGCTGCTGAGTTCAAAAAATTGGTGGACCTGCTTTGGGGAACGACAATCGGGACAACCGGACAGAATCAATATGGCAAGGGGTTTGTCTCTTGGGGGATAACTGCCAAGGAATACCTTCTTTCCCGGAATCAACCGGTTGATTTCGCTGTCGAAGGAAACGATAGTAAGACGGATTTTGATTACATCCATTATGTGATCGATGATGCTCATGTTTATTTTGTCAGCAACCAGACAACGGAACGGCAAAAGATCGACGCATGTTTCCGCGTATCGGGATTACAGCCGGAGTTATGGAATGCCCTTACCGGAGAGATACGTGAGGCCGGGGCTTTCACCCAGAAAGATGAAAAGACGGTCGTCCCCTTAACACTGGAACCTTACGGTTCTATGTTCGTGGTGTTCCATAAGAAGATTGATCGGAACAAGCAAGGAGCGAAAGCCGGCAATGATCCTGATTATGAGATTTTGCAAACGTTGGATGGCGCCTGGACTGTCAATTTCGATCCGGAATGGGGAGGTCCGTCGTCTGTTGTCTTCCCGGAATTAATAGACTGGACGAGGCATTCGGATAAGAGAATCAAATATTTTTCGGGAACAGCAGTCTATAATAAGAAATTTACTGTTAATTTTGAAAAGAATCCCGCAAACCGGTATTACCTGCAACTCGAAAATGTAAAGGATGTCGGGATTGCCTCTGTCTGTATTAACGGGAAAGACAAGGGAATTGTTTGGACAAAGCCTTTCCGTGTGGATATAACAGACGGTTTGAAGGAAGGAGAAAACGATGTGGTTGTGGAAGTGACCAATTCCTGGTTTAACCGGGTGGCAGGTGATGAGATGGCGGTGTCCCCGACTAAATATACACAAACGAATATCGTTTTGGGAAATGACTTTAGAGGAAACGCAGTATCCGAGATTACGTTGGAACCTTCCGGTTTATTGGGGCCAGTGACGATACAGGTTGCGGTGGAACAGAAGTAGGAGAGCAGGATACCGATGATGTGATATCTTCAAAAATAAAACAGGATATGAATATAAAAAGACTGATTATGATTACTTTCCTGTTTGCCTGCTATGGTGCAGGAATGGTAGGGAGTAACAAGATAGACCGGAAAGCGCTTGTCATGCGCCATAATGTGACACAGACGCATATTGACAAATTATCCCCTCTTTCCGTTGGGAACGGACGCTTCTGCTATACAGCCGACATAACGGGGATGCAAACCTTCCCGGAATTGTACAGGGAAGGGATTCCTTTATCGACAATGTCGGAATGGGGCTGGCATCGCTTTCCGAATACGGAAAACTATCAGTTGTCTGATGTCTTCAAATATGTGGATGCTTACGGTAAGAAAGTCCCTTATCCGATCGGTTCTTCTCCTGGTCGTGAATATCTTCGTGCCAATCCCCATCAAACGGGATTGGCTTTGATCGGTTTGCAGAAGGTGGAAGGAAAGACGCTTTCGGAGAGAGAACTGAGTGAATCTTGTCAGCAGTTGAATGTTTGGGAAGGAACGTTGGAAAGCCGTTTTAAGCTGTCCGGCTCTCCTGTAGAAGTCACGACACTTTGTCATCCGGATAAGGATGAGTTGGCCTATCGTTTGAAATCTCCTCTCTTTTCCGAAAAAAGGCTGGGAGTACGGATATGTTTCCCTTTTCCCAGTGTTGCATTTGGCAAGGAACCGGCTGTCTGGGATATGGAAGACAGCCATCGGTCGTGGATTGTCCGAGGTGGTGACAACGATTGGATTATTAAACACCAGACGGATGATTTTGTCTATTATTGCCGTATACGGACATCCGTGAAGGCTGCTTTGAAAGAAACATCCCGTCATAATTATTTCTTGGAATTACTTTCCGGTAAAGATGAATTTACGCTGTTGGTCGATTTTTCGACAGATGAGAATACGTTGAATATTTCTGATGATTATGTCTCTGCTGTCCGGGCAAACCGACAAGCATGGGAAGCTTTCTGGATGAGCGGTGGTGCTGTCGATCTGTCGGGCAGTAAAGACCGTCGTTGGAAGGAATTGGAACGCCGGATCGTTCTGTCGCAGTATTTGACCGCTATCCAGTCCCGGCAACAGTATCCGCCTCAGGAGACGGGTTTGACCTGCAATAGCTGGTATGGCAAATTCCATCTGGAGATGCATTGGTGGCATTCTGTTCATTTTGCTTTGTGGGATCGGCCCGCTTACCTGTCGAATACCTTAGGTTGGTACGATGAGATTTTTGAAGTGGCAAAAGCGTATGCTGCCACACAAGGATATAAAGGAGTCCGTTGGCCGAAGATGATTGGTCCGGACGGTATGGAGGCCCCTTCCGGTGTCGGTCCCTTATTGGTCTGGCAGCAACCGCATCCGATTTTTTATGCGGAATTGCTTTATCGGGAAAATCCGACACAAGAGACATTGAACCGGTTTGGTGACCTGATAGATGCGACGGCTGAGTTTATGTTCGATTATGCTCATTGGGATGCCTCCCGGAAATGCTATGTTCTGGGACCTCCGATCATCTCCGCCCGTGAAGGAAACAGTGGAACTTTCCGTGAAAATATCAATCCTGCTTTCGAATTGGCATATTGGAGCTGGGGGTTGAAAAAGGCGAATGATTGGAGAGAGAGGATGGGACGGGAACGGAATGCCGATTGGGATCGGATGGCAGATCAGATGGCTCCCTGGCCTGTTGTCAATGGCGTTTATGTCGAGGCTGAATCTGTATTAGAGAAAGACGGAGGACATCCGACTCAATTGGCCGCTTACGGTTTCCTTCCGGCATCGGCTTATTTGGATAAGGAAGTTATGCGTAAAACGTTGCGCCATGTTCTGGACAATTGGGACTGGGCTGATACTTGGGGATGGGATTTCCCTTTGATAGCCATGACTGCCATCCGCTTGAATGAGCCGGAGTGGGCGTTGGAAGCTTTGTTGAAGAGTGTACAGAAAAATACTTATCTGCCTAATGGACACAATTTCCAGAATGAAGGACTTCCGCTTTACCTGCCGGGAAATGGTGGCTTGCTTACCGTTGTCGCGATGATGTGTGCCGGTTGGGACGGTTGTACGGAAGGAAATCCCGGATTCCCTAAAAACGGACAGTGGAATGTGAAATGGGAGGGCTTGAAACCGGCCCTTTAAGGGTATAGATAAAAAAATAGGCATCAGTAAATAATCCGATGCCCATCTCTTTCCGATCCGATGCCCATCGTTTTTTCATCCGATGGGCATCGGATAATTTTTTACTTTGCTTTCAGTTCTTCTTCTTTTAACTCTTCTTCCTCGACTTCTTTAACCTTGCGGAACAAGTCTGAAGCGAAGATAAAATCGTTCAATGCTTTGTTCTTGGAAGTAATGACCTCTTTGCTGTTCCCCTGCCATTCTTTTACGCCTTCTTTGATGAAGATAATGTTTTCACCGATATTCATGACGGAATTCATGTCATGTGTGTTGATGATAGTCGTCATTTTGTATTCAGCGGTGATATCGTGGATCAGGTCGTCGATAATCAGCGAAGTTTTGGGGTCCAGGCCGGAGTTCGGTTCGTCACAGAACAGATATTTAGGGTTCAGGGCGATCGCGCGGGCAATGGCAGCACGCTTCATCATACCGCCGCTGATCTCAGAAGGATAGAGGTGGCCGGCTTCCGACAGGTTCACACGGTCCAGACAGAACTGGGCACGCTTCAAACGATCTTTGTAAGTGTCGTTTGAGAACATGTCCAGCGGGAACATGACATTTTCCAACACCGTCATGCTGTCGAATAAGGCCGATCCTTGAAACAACATACCCATTTCACGTCTCAGCATGTTCAGTTCATGCTTGCCCATCGAGGTCAGATCACGTCCGTCGTACAGGATTTCTCCGGAGTCTGGGCGCATCAGTCCGATAATATTTTTAATAAGTACCGTTTTGCCGGAACCGCTTCGCCCGATAATCAGGTTTGTTTTTCCCGTTTCGAATACAGCACTGATGTCATTCAGGACAACTCGTCCTTCAAAGGACTTGGTGATATGTTTTACTTCTACCATTTTTATGTCAGCATTAAGTTGGTTAAGATCACGTCGGCCAGCAGAATCATGATACTGCTCATAACGACCGCGTTCGTACTGGCTTTACCTACTTCCAGTGCACCGCCTTTTACATTGTAACCGAAGTAGGCGGCTATGGATGAAATAATAAATGCATACACAACGGATTTAATGATGGAGTACCAGATGTAGAACTCATTGAAATAGAATTGCAAACCATATTCGAAAGAAGCGGGTGTCATACCTGTTCCTGTGGAATGGCTGGCTGCGATACCTCCTAAAATGCCAGTGAACATGCTGAAGATAACTAATACCGGAATGAAAGTCATCATACCGACCATCTTTGGCAGGATCAGGAAGTTGGCGGAGTTAACTCCCATGATTTCCATTGCGTCGATCTGCTCCGTCACACGCATGGTTCCGATCTCGGAGGCTATGTTACTACCAACTTTGCCCGCCAGGATCAGTGACATGATGGAAGAAGAAAATTCCAACAGGATAATTTCACGCGTTGTATATCCTATCGTAAATTTAGGAATGAGCGGCGAACTGATATTCAGTGAAATCTGGATGGCAATAACCGTACCGATAAAAATGGAAATGATGACAACGATCCAAAGGGAATCGACTCCTAACTTATATATTTCCTTTATCAACTGCTTAAAGAACATGCTCCACCGGTTGGGTACGGAGATGCATTTCCCCATCAACATGACATATTCACCTACTTGATGTAATGCTTTATTCATTATTTTATGTTTCTATTCAATTACAGTCTGCAAATATAACGCAATTCTGGGAACAACTGTTCATTTCAGGCTTGATACTTCTGGTTTGCATTTAATCTAAACTGGGCTGTAAGTCAATAAAAGCGTAGTGAACGATTTGTATAGAAGGAATTAATTCCGTTTCTTTGTGGCAAAGATTTTGGATATGGCAGACGAACAACAAATGGTGCTCCGTACGGAGGATCTCGTTAAAAAATATAAGACACGTACCGTTGTAAATCATGTTTCGATCAATGTGAAGCAGGGAGAGATCGTGGGATTGCTTGGCCCTAATGGAGCTGGGAAAACGACTACTTTCTATATGACGGTAGGGTTGGTGACTCCCAATGAAGGAAAGATATTCTTGAACGATATGGAGATCACGAAGTTTCCGGTGTATAAACGCGCTCGTAATGGTATTGGCTACTTAGCTCAGGAGGCGTCTATTTTCCGTAAAATGACGGTGGAGGATAACATTCGTTCCGTATTGGAAATGACAGAGACAACACCCGAATACCAGAAAGAAAAATTGGAGAGTCTGATTGCCGAATTTGGTCTGAATAAAGTGCGGAAGAATTTGGGCGACCAGTTGTCCGGAGGTGAACGCCGGCGTGCGGAGATCGCTCGCTGTCTGGCTATCGATCCGAAATTTATCATGCTTGACGAACCGTTTGCCGGGGTAGACCCGATTGCCGTACAAGATATCCAGAGCATTGTCGCAAAGCTGAAACATAAGAATATCGGGATTCTGATCACAGATCATAACGTATATGAGACTTTGAGTATCTGTGACCGTGCCTATCTGCTGTTCGAAGGGAAAGTGCTTTTTCAGGGAACTGCCGAGCAGTTGGCCGAAAATGAAATTGTGCGTGAAAAATATCTGGGTAAGGATTTTGTTCTCCGCAAAAAAGACTTTTAAGAATTAAGATTAGACGATCTGATAATTTTCAATTTCTGACAGCAGCGAACAAAGAAAAATAGCGCAACGATCGCCACGATTGTGTAGGGCAACAAATTCTGTGTGGAAATATCTCCGGTAATGAATTCGTTGTCTTTTAATTTGGCATCCGACATGCTGATGACAGCAATTGCATTGTTAACGAAGTGGGCAAATACCGGTATCCAGATGTTCCGGGTCCAATAAAGTAAATATCCGAAATAAGCTCCTAACAGCATACGTGGAAGGAAGCCGAAAAACTGCATGTGGAAGGTACTGAAAATGATGGCTGCACTCCAGATGATGATATGATGATTGTACGTCCATTTTTCGATTATCCGTTGCAAAGCGCCCCTGAAAAGGAATTCTTCCGTAATGCCGGCAGCTACCGCGATAACGATCAGGTTAAAAAACAAAGTTATGATCCCTCTTCCGGCCAACAATTTCAGAGTCAGTTGTTCGGCCGTTTCCTCTTGTAACCGCATCCAGTTTTCTATGGGTTCCATAAAAGATGGCAGTTCCATCTGCTTATTCAGTATTCCGGTCAGGCTGATGGAAGGAGTGATCAAAAATATGCTGAGAAATGTGAGAAGCAATATGTGTCCTTTAGGCATTTTCCCGATCGACAGATATTCTTTCGGATTGTAGCTGCACAGCCACGCAAGTGCCAATGCAGGAAAGAGGAATGTGCCGAGGGCTGAAATAAGTTGCAACAGGCGCATCATGTCCGAATACTGCGTAATATCGGCGTGCAGACCATAGATCATATAGAATAATCCCATTGCAATCAGCGATGAGAAAATTGCGCCTGCCAGAATCAGGAGAAGCAGGACGGTCAATTGGAAGATGGCCGGTTTACCGGCATATATACCTTTTAAGAACATATTTTTGAGCATAAAAAAACTTCTGCTCAAAGATAAGCAGAAGTTTCTTATTTTTTCCCGGAAAAGTAATTATTTAGGACGAGCCTCTTTTATTACTATCTGGCGGCCTTCATATTCAGCTTCGTTCAACTCGGCGATTGCTTTTTTCGCAGCTTCATCGTCCGGCATTTCAACGAAACCAAAACCTTTTGATTTGCCTGTTTCACGGTCTTTGATGATCTTTACGGATTCAACCGTACCGTATTCTTCCATTACTTGTTTCAAATCATCTTCCCGAACACGATAGTTCAGGTTTCCAACATAGATGTTCATAAAAATAGAAATTAAAAAATAAAATTGTTACTTAATGAAAGTAGTAAACCGGAATTTCGTAACAGTGAGAGATATTCGACAAGTAACGAGTAAATGAAGAAATAAAAAACAATGTTAGGTACGTTCAAGGTTAATGCCCTTTCACATCGCAAAGGAATATATTTATTTTAGATAAACAACAATTTAGCCTGAAAAAAATAATATTGCTCCTAAATTCATCTCGGTTATAACAATTTAAGCAAACAATTTGCGAGATTAAAAGATTAAGTCTAATTTTGCACCCTAAAATTCGAACAAGACTATTAATTAAATAAATCATTCAGAATGAACGTTTCGCTTAAAAACATTGATGCTACAAAAGGCATTGTGAAATTGGAAATAGTGAAAGCTGACTATGCAGACAAGGTTGAAAAGAGCCTTCGCAGCTTCCGTCAGAAAGCAGAGATGCCGGGTTTCCGTAAAGGGATGGTCCCAATGGGTATGGTAAAGAAAATGTATGGCAAGCATGTGTTGGTCGAAGAAATCAACAAATTGGTTTCTGAAAACCTGTACAACTATATCCGTGAAAACAAACTGAACATTTTGGGCGAACCGCTGCCTAACGAAACTGAACAGAAAGAAATCAACTTCGATACTCAGGAAGACTTCGAATTTTGTTTTGATGTAGCGCTGGCTCCGGAAATCAAGATCGAATTGTCCAAAAATGACAAGGTTCCTTATTACCAGGTGAATATCGACGACGAAATGATCGGCAAACAAGTCGAGGCTTACCAGGCTAATTTCGGAACGTACGACCAGGTTGAGGATGTAGAAGAAAAAGACTTGGTGAAAGGTACGGTTGCCGAACTGGAAAACGGTTCTCCGAAAGAAGGCGGTATCGTTGTTGAAGAGGCTGTTTTGATGCCGATGTACATAAAGGATGAAGCTGAAAAAGCTAAATTCATCGGTGCAAAGAAGAACTCTGTGATCGTATTCAATCCGAATAAGGCCTACGAAGGTGCAGAAGCAGAAATCGCTTCTTTCTTGAAAGTGAATAAGGAAGCCGTCAGTGGTATCACAGGCGATTTTAGCTTTGAAATCACGGAGGTGACTCGTCATAAGAATGCTGAGCTGAACCAGGAATTGTTCGACAAAGTCTTCGGTGAAGGCGTTGTTACCAGCGAAGAAGAATTCAAGAACAAGATCCGCGAAGCTTTGGCTGAACAGTTCACTCCGCAGAGCGACTTCAAGTTCTTGGTCGACGCCCGTGACCTGCTGGTTCAGAAAGCCGGTGAACTTTCGTTTGCCGAAGACTTGTTAAAGCGTTGGTTGCTGGTTGCCAATGAAAAGAACACGAAAGAAAAGATCGACGAAGAATATCCTCGGATCATAGAAGACTTGAAATATCAGCTGATCAAAGAAAATCTGGTGAAGGAAAACGGATTGAAAGTTGAAGATGCTGATATCGAAGGCTTCGCTAAACGTGTAGCTAAAGCCCAGTTCGCCCAGTATGGAATGCTTTCCGTACCGGAAGACGTATTGGCTAACTATGCTAAAGACATTTTGAAAAACAAGCAGACGCTGCAGAATATCATTGACCGTGCGGTTGAAGAGAAACTGGCAGGCTGGTTGAAAGAACAAGTCGAACTGGATATCAAGGAGGTGACAGCCGACGAATTCAACAAACTTTTTGAAGAATAAGACTACCTGAAAAAGCGGCAGCAGCAGCTTTTTCCTATAAAAAGGGCTTTCTCTCGAAAAAATATCTTACCGGACAGCAAATAAGTTGTTTCTTTCAGAAATTTATTTATAACTTTGTTATTCCGATAAGTAAGAGAGGAATCCCTTTTTTTATGACTTTTCGGTAACACAATAAGACTATAGATTATGGAAGATTTCAGAAAGTATGCAACGAAGCATTTAGGGATGAACAGTAATGCGCTGGACAGTTATATGAATATAACCAGCAGTTACATATCTCCGACGATTATCGAAGAGCGTCAATTGAACGTTGCTCAGATGGACGTTTTTTCACGGTTGATGATGGACCGTATCATTTTTTTAGGTACACAGGTTGACGATTATACGGCAAATGTAATCCAGGCACAGTTGTTGTATCTGGATTCAAGCGATCCGGGCAAGGATATTTCAATTTATATCAATTCTCCGGGTGGCTCTGTTTATGCAGGATATGGCATTTATGACACGATGCAGTTTATCAGTAGCGATGTGTCGACAATCTGCACCGGTATGGCAGCATCTTTTGCTGCGGTATTGCTGGTCGCCGGAACGAAAGGCAAGCGTATGGCCTTGCCTCATTCCCGCGTGATGATTCACCAGCCGTTAGGCGGTGCGCAGGGACAGGCTTCGGATATTGAGATCACGGCTCGTGAAATCCTGAAAGTAAAGAAGGAACTCTACACAATCATATCAACTCATTCAGGTCAACCTTATGAAAAGGTTGAACACGATAGTGACCGTGACTATTGGATGACGGCAGAGGAAGCTTTGGCTTACGGTATGATTGACAAGGTTCTGGTTCGTAATAAATAATATTAATGTAAGGGGCTGCGTTAAAAGTCCCTTGTCCCTTGTATCGAATGCGGGAACAGGAGCTTTTAACGTACTCTCTTTAAAAAACAAATACGGAATGGCCAAAACAGGCGATAGCTGTACGTTTTGCGGACGCGGTAGCCGGGACGTTAATATGTTGATTAACGGGATTTCCGGTGCTATTTGCGATGAGTGTGCACAGCAAGCGTACGAAATAGTAAAAGAACAAATGCCTGGCAAGGGGAGTTCTTTTGGATTAAACCAGAAAGATCTGCCTAAGCCTGAGGATATTAAGACTTTTTTGGACCAATATGTGATAGGTCAGGACGACGCTAAACGTTATCTGTCGGTTGCTGTGTATAACCATTACAAACGTTTGATCCAGAAAGTAACATCGGATGATGTTGAGATCGAGAAATCGAATATTATTATGGTGGGTGCTACGGGGACAGGTAAAACGCTACTTGCCCGTACGATCGCCAAATTGCTCCATGTTCCGTTTGCCATTGTAGATGCGACGGTCTTGACAGAAGCCGGTTATGTAGGGGAGGATATAGAAAGCATTTTGACCCGTCTGTTGCAGGCTGCCGATTATGATGTCGAAGCGGCACAGCGTGGTATCGTATTTATCGATGAAATAGATAAGATCGCTCGTAAGAGCGATAATCCTTCCATTACCCGTGATGTAAGCGGTGAAGGTGTGCAGCAGGGCTTGCTGAAGCTCTTGGAAGGTTCCATCGTGAACGTACCCCCGCAGGGTGGGCGCAAGCATCCGGAGCAGAAAATGATTGCCGTGGATACGAAAAATATCCTGTTTGTATGTGGTGGCGCTTTCGACGGAATAGAGAAGAAAATCGCCCAGCGTTTGAATACACGTGTAGTAGGATACGCCGCAAACGAAAACACGGCGCAGGTGGATCGCAACAATCTGCTGAAATACATTACACCAACCGACTTGAAATCGTTTGGCCTGATTCCGGAAATCATCGGACGTCTGCCTATCTTGACCTATTTGAACCCGTTGGATAGGAGTACGCTTCGTAATATCTTGACGGAACCGAAGAACTCGATCATCAAGCAATATATCAAATTGTTTGCGATGGATGATATTGAACTGACATTTGACGAAGACGTGTTCGAATTTATAGTCGATAAGGCACTTGAGTTTAAGTTGGGAGCACGCGGCTTACGTTCCATTGTGGAGGCTGTGATGATGGATGCCATGTACAGTATGCCGTCTGCAAATGAAAAGACACTCCATGTCACGTTGGAGTATGCGAAGGAAAAGTTTGAAAAATCGGACGTAAACCGTCTGCAGATGACCTGACCGGCGGTTTTTAAAATTATGAATAGTATGGCGAAGAAGGATAATTTGACAGAAGAGCTCAAAAAACATTTTGGTTTTGATACCTTTAAAGGAAATCAGAGAGCAATCATCGAAAATGTACTGGCAGGAAATGACACATTTGTATTGATGCCGACCGGGGGAGGAAAATCTTTGTGTTATCAACTGCCTTCTCTTATGATGCAGGGGACGGCCATAGTGATTTCTCCTTTGATAGCCCTGATGAAGAACCAAGTGGATGCCATGCGTAATTTCAGCGAAGAGGACGGGGTTGCCCATTTCATAAACTCTTCCTTGAATAAATCGGCTATCGACCAGGTAAAAGACGATATCCGTAATGGCCGGACGAAATTGCTCTACGTGGCTCCTGAGTCATTGACCAAAGATGAAAATGTGGAGTTTCTGCGCCAAGTCAATATTTCGTTTTATGCAGTGGACGAAGCACATTGTATTTCTGAATGGGGGCATGATTTCCGTCCGGAATATCGTCGTATCCGTCCGATCATAAACGAAATCGGCAAGCGTCCGTTGATTGCTTTGACGGCGACAGCCACTCCGAAAGTGCAGCACGATATTCAGAAAAACTTGGGAATGATTGACGCTTCTGTCTTTAAATCCTCCTTCAACCGTTCTAATTTGTATTATGAGATTCGTCCGAAAACGGCGAATATCGACCGCGAGATCATCAAATATATTAAGTCTAACGAGGGAAAATCCGGTATTATCTATTGTTTGAGCCGTAAGAAGGTGGAAGAATTTGCCGATATTCTGAAAGCAAACGGTATCAAGGCGCTCCCTTATCATGCCGGTATGGATTCGCAGCAGCGTTCGAGCAATCAGGATGCGTTCCTAATGGAAAAAGCAGACGTGATCGTTGCGACCATTGCTTTCGGTATGGGGATCGACAAACCCGACGTACGGTATGTCATCCATTATGATATTCCCAAAAGCCTCGAAGGATATTACCAGGAAACCGGACGAGCCGGCCGTGATGGCGGTGAAGGCCAGTGCATCGCTTTTTATGCCTATAAAGACTTGCAGAAATTGGAAAAATTCATGCAGGGAAAACCGGTGGCGGAACAGGAGATCGGTAAGCAGTTGCTTCTGGAGACTGCTGCTTATGCCGAAACTTCCGTATGTCGACGGAAAGTCTTGTTGCACTATTTCGGTGAAGAATACCTGGAAGAAAATTGTGGAAATTGTGATAATTGTTTGAACCCAAAAAAGAAAGTGGAAGCAAAGGAATTATTAAGCGCCGTACTCGAAGTGGTTGGTACGTTAAAGGAAAAATTCAAGGCAGAATATATTGTCAACATGTTGGTCGGCAACGAGACCTCCGAAATACAATCTTACAAGCACAATGAACTGGAGGTTTTCGGTTCCGGTTCGGATGAGGAAGAGAAGACATGGAATGCCGTTATCCGTCAAGCATTGATTGCCGGATATTTGGCCAAGGACATCGAGAACTACGGTCTGTTGAAGATTACAGAAAAAGGAAAAGAGTTTATAAAGAAACCTGTCTCTTTCAAGATTACAGAAGACAACGAATTCGATGAAGAGGAAGAAGAAGTTCCCGTACGCGGTGGAGCCGCCTGTGCGGTCGATCCTGCCCTTTTCTCGATGATGAAGGATTTACGCAAGAAGTTGTCCAAGCGTCTGGAAGTGCCTCCTTTCGTTATTTTCCAGGATCCGTCTCTGGAAGCGATGGCCACTACTTATCCGGTAACGTTGGAAGAATTGCAGAATATTCCGGGTGTCGGAGCCGGTAAGGCAAAAAGATATGGTAAGGAGTTCATTGAGCTGATTAAGCGTCACGTGGAAGAAAACGAGATCGAACGTCCCGAAGATCTTCGGGTTCGTACGGTTGCCAATAAATCCAAATTGAAGGTTTCGATCATCCAGCGTATCGACCGTAAGGTGGCGTTAGACGAAATAGCCATGACGAACGGATTGGAATTTAACGAACTACTCGACGAAATAGAAGCGATCGTTTATTCTGGAACCCGTATCAATATCGACTACTTCTTGAACGATGTGATGGACGAAGATCATATCGATGATATTTATGAATACTTCAAGGATTCGGAAACAGACGATCTGGAAGATGCAATCGAGGAATTAGGTGGTGATTATACGGAAGAAGAGATTCGCCTCGTCCGCATTAAGTTCCTGTCGGAAATGGCAAATTAAATAATTGACAATTGATAATTGACAATGGGTGACAAAAATGTCCATTGTTAATTATCAATTGTTTTGTAAGTTTGTGTGCAATAATTTTTAAGGCATAAGTTCTATGTCATTTATTGCAGACAGAGTGGTCATGGACGGATTGACGTTTGATGACGTATTATTGATTCCTGCCACTTTCAGGGCAACCGCATCAAAATTTTCCAAGGTTGTGATTTGCATACGAAGTTTTCTGCAAATCCTCTATCACTCTATCACTGCGAAGGTTGTGGCTATTAATATTCAAGCGTCAGAGGCAGTGATACAGGGTGTTTTTCTCTATCACTCCTCTATCACTTCTGATACAGGGTGCTTTTATCATATGATTGAAAACCAGTGTATTGCCTTCTTTTGCTTTTGAAAAAGCATATAAAATAATCGAATAAACAAATGTAAAAACGAATATAACAGGTATTAAATTGGCGAAATACGGTTCTTCATTCCACAAAAGCCCTCTCTTTTTTTAGCAGAAGCAAGCAGATAATTCCGTAAACACCCCTATGTTACCATCCTTAACATCCGGGTGTAGAGAGCTGGTACATCCGGGTGTAAGAGGGAGCAACATGGGGGTGTCCGGCAACTAAAGTACCGTGCCGGACAATGAAAACCTCCCGGTTTTACCTATTTTGTAGCCGTTTTTTGCAGAAAATAATCGAGTGATTTGCAGAGGTGGGAATAGCTGTTTCATGAAAAGGCGCCTGTCTTTTGAAAGTGAATGTCGGTTCTTATATTTATAAAAAACACTAATTTAATGGGGTAATGTACTTTTTAAGCTGCATCTCCGTTAGATTAGTGTTATTTTTGTAAACGATATCGTGATATGGTAAAAGAAGGATTAATGAAGAAGTTGCTTGTATTATCTTTGGTATTCGCTTGTATGACAGGAAATGCACAAGTTTCGGCCGATTCAGTAGTGATGACGGTAGCCGGAAAGCAGATCCCGTTGGATGAATTTATTTTTATTGCACAAAAGAATAGCGAAGTTAATTTGTCTGACCGTAAATCCGTGAATGCATACGTGGAGTTGTTTAAGAACTTCAAGCTGAAAGTGGCGGAAGCGGAAGATTTGGGACTGGACAAGACGAAAGCGTTCAAAGATGAATTGGATAGCTATCGGGCTCAATTGACTTCAAGTTATCTGTCGGATAAGGATGGAGAGGAAGCTGCTGTACGTGCCGTATATGACCGGTATGGAGAAGTGCTGGAATTGAGTCATATTCTGTTCCGCTTGCCGCAACGTACATTATCGAAAGATACGGTTCCTGTATATCAGAAAGCGATCGAGGCCTATGAGCGTATTCAAGCGGGAGAGGATTTTGCCGCTGTCGGCAAAGAACTGAAAGATGCCGATAAGGAAAATGTCGGCTATGAATATGTACACTGTTTGCTGCCGATGCAGACGGTTAAAGCCTTTGAGAATGTCGCTTATTCGTTGCCCGTCGGTTCCGTCTCTCTGCCGGTTCGGACGACTATGGGCTTCCATATCATAAAAATACACAGTCGCAAGCGAAATCCGGGGCTGGTACGTGTAGCGCATGTTCTGATCCCGTTTGAGAAAGATTCGGTGAAGTTTGGAGAGGCTGAAACATTGGCTCGTGCGGAAGAAGTTTATCGGAAAGTGAAGGATGGAGCTGACTTTGCCAGGTTGGCAAAAGAATACTCGTCTGATGCCGGTTCAGCCAAGCAGGGAGGGGAGTTGCCAGCTTTTGGTGTCGGCGAGATGGTGGAGCCATTCGAAGTGGCTGCTTTCGCTTTGAACACTCCGGGGGAATTGTCCCGACCGGTGAAAACACGTTTCGGTTATCACATTATAAAGTTGATCGAGAAGAAAGGTATTCCTTCTTTCGATGATAAGAAGAAGGCCTGGTCTCGCCAGATGGCGCAGGGAGAACGGAATTTCGAATATTACGGTGCGTTTGATGAACGAATGAAAAAAGAGTACGGATATTGCTTCTATCCCGAGGCTTATGCCGAACTACAAGCTTTGTGCAACGACTATTTTCCGTCCGATCCTGCTTTCTACGAGAAGGCGAAAGACATGAACAAGACTTTGTTTCATCTGAATGGCACGGATTTTCCCCAGAGTGAGTTCGCTTATTATATCCAGCGCTGTCCGTTCTCTACGAAATCGTATGCGGGAGATTTCATGCAGGAGGTTTACGATCTTTTTATCCGAGATATCGTAACTACTGCCGAACGTAAGAATCTGACTACAAAACATCCTGAGTTCGATCTTCTTATGAAAGAGTATCGGGATGGCATCTTGCTGTTCGACATCAGCAATAAGGAAGTTTGGAACAAGCCGATGGACCAGCAAGCCAAGGCGGAAGCCGAGTGGATCGAACAGCTGAACCGGAAAAAGCCCACCAACATGGCACAGTTCGCAGACATCTGGTATACGGCGAACGGTGCAAATTACGGCAGAAATCAGCACTACAACGACAGCCGATACCATATGCTGAACTATCATGCAACTTTTACAAAAGGCACAATCGAATTCCGGTTATTTCAATTCGACAAGCCTGCCAACGGCAGAAAAAACGGACTTCATGCCGGACAGCTAAAAAGCTATATACAACTTTGCCTTGCCCTTTCCGAAATGGCAAAGGGACTGCGAACCGCCAGCCCAAAACCACAGCAAACGGAAAACCCGAAATTCGCCATGCGAACATGGCTGATTCGGCTGGGATTAGTTGGCGAGGAATTCGC
>OKXB01000079.1_pt1 | contig 115433 bp, 114 predicted proteins | sample 1601731 | NCBI WGS metagenome assembly OKXB01 (sample SAMN04414077, study PRJEB24778) | human gut metagenome | material: faecal | host: Homo sapiens
ACCTACTGGACCTACTGGAGCTACCGGTGAAACTGGAGCGACTGGTCCTACTGGACCTACTGGAGCTACCGGTGATACTCCAACGTTGACAATAGGAACAATAACTACTGGTGAACCAGGTACTCAAGCTGATGCTTCTATTACTGGTACTAGTCCAAACTTTATTTTAAATTTAACTATTCCAGCTGGTCCTACTGGACCTACTGGTGCAAGTGGTTAGTATTAGCTAAATTTATTTTAAGGAATTATGTTTTAAACATAATTCCTTTTTGTGTGATAACAATACAGTTGTTGTTTATTGTTGATTGCCATTAATGGTATTATTTGTTATAATTAGGGTATGATAAATGTAAGGAGGTGAAGAAATGTTAAAGAAACTAAATAATTTCATAGTTTCTTCAATAGTAGTATCTATTCTATTTATATTGATTGGATTAGGAATGATTGTATTTCCTGAAATTTCTTTAGACGTAATAGCTTATACATTAGCTACTATATTTGTAGTATTAGGTATTTATTTGTTTATTCTTGATAATAAAGCAGCTTATTTACTAGATACTATGTTTATTGGAGTACTTATGATTATTATGGGAATTCTATTATTTATATATCCTAAATCATTTAGTTTACTTATCCCTATTGTACTAGGAATTTGGATTATTACTGATAGTTTATTTAAAATTAGAATTTCTATTTCTCTTAGAGAATATGATGATGTTCCTTGGGTATTATCACTAATACTAGCAATTATATCTTTAGTTTGTGGTATAATGTTTATAGTACACCCACTTGCTTCATCTTCAGTTATTACAGCAGTATTTGGATCATTAATTATTATTTATGCAATATCAGATATTGTTGATATGATTATGTTTAAGAGATATATTAATAAGATTGTTAAGATATTTAAGGATCATACTAAGGTTATTGAATTTTAGGCATTTTAAAAGCATCTATTCAGATGCTTTTTTTGTATCTATTACTTTAGTGTTACATATAAGATCATGGAGGCCACGATGATCTTCTCTTACAATTACGAGATAGATTATGGTTGCTTCGATAAGACTTATTAATAGGCTAATGATATTATCACATTTTAAGAATGTTTCTTTGCTAGTGAATCCTAGGAAGATTAGATTAATACCATTTAATAGAACATTGTTGACGATAAGGCTTCTTAGGAGATAATTAAATACTGTTAACTTTTTATCATTTGCTGATACTATTTGAATATTTAGAAGTTTTTTACCTAGAGTTTGGCCTTTGAAGAGATAAGCTATTATGCCGAAATAAACAAGAGTTGTTGATAAGGTTACTATAGAATTATAGATGCCTAGTTTTTGAAGTTCATAGTTATAATCTTGGGCTGTTTCAGTATACTCTTTATCTATATCTGATGAGATAGAATCGTATTCATCAGCAGTTATTTTTTCATCTTCATAATATTTAGTAATTATTTCTTGATAAGAATTATCTTTGATTATTTTTTCATATTCTTCTTTAGTTATTTTTGAGTCATCATATGATTCTTTTAGAAGGTTTTTAGTATTGGTATATTCAGTATATAATTTTTGATATTCTTGGTATTTATCTTGATATTTTTGATATTTAGTATTAATTATAGGGATATTTGTGATAAGAGTAGCTACCATTACTGTTACAATGATATCTATCATGTATGCTCCTATTCTTTTTAATACTGGTTTTAGATCTAATTTATTCATTTTATATGGTCCTTTCTTTTTGTTTGGTTGGGATAAAGCCCTCGACAAACTGATATTTTTGGTTGTTTTTGATATGAAGATATGCTATTAGATTGAAGATTATGGCTCCGAGGAAGTTTACCATTAGGTCTTTCATGGTATCATTTAAGCCAATATCTAGATAGCCTCCGATGGTTGTTTCTATTAGATTTCCGGAATCATCTTGTGAGTATATTTTAGTATATTCAATATTTTTTAGAATTACTGACTCATTTTTTCCTTCTTCATTTAGATATACGGATGAGATAGTGGTTATTTGATGATCTTTTTGGGCGTCCGTTAAGAAGACTTTATCCATAGTGTATTCAGCAAATTCCCAAATAACACCAATTGTCATAGAGAAAGTGAATGATACTAGGAGTAAATATGCTGGAGAGAGATTTATGTTTTGAGAGTTTTTGTTTAATAAGTTTACAAGGGAGAAACCGATACCAGCACATATAAAGCCATTTAAGGTATGGAGCATAGTGTCCCAGTGATGAAAGATATTAAAGAAATTGTTTATTTCTCCGAGGATCTCAGCAGCAAAGATGAAGAGAATAATAATTACTTCTAGAGTATCAGGAAGCTCTATTTTGAATGTTTTTTCAACGATGAATGGAAGAGTGATAAGGATTAATGTTAAGAGACATAAGAAGGCATTATTCCATTCATGATGAATTACTTGCATAATTAGACATATGAGAATTAAAAATCTAATGATGATATATACTCTAATAGATTTTTTGTCTGATTTAGCAAGGACTTTTTTTATTTTGCTTTGTTTTTTCATATTTTACCTCACTTGTAATGTATTATAAATAATTATTATTTTTTAGTCAACTTATATTTAATAATATGGGTAAATATGGTATAATTATTTAGAAATATTAAGAGATTACAAGGAGGAAGTATGGATTTATCAGGACTTAATAAAGAACAGTTAATGGCTGTTAAACATATAGATGGACCAATGTTAGTATTAGCAGGGGCTGGATCTGGTAAGACTAGAGTGCTTACTAATAGAATAGCTTATTTGATAGAGAATGGAGTTAGGATTGAGAATATTTTAGCTATTACATTTACAAATAAAGCTGCTAAAGAGATGAAAGATAGAGTAATGAAACTTATTGGAATGGATGCGAAGAGTATACAAATATCAACATTTCACTCTTTAGGACTTAGAATTATTAAAGAAAATTATGCTAGACTGGGATATAAAAGTAATTTTGTTATTTTGGACAGTGATGATACTTTAACAGTAGTTAAAAAAATAATGAAAGATTTAAATCTTAATCCAAAGTTTTATAATGCGAGAGATATTAGAAATAAGATTAGTTCGGCAAAGAATGAGATGATGGGGCCTCAGGAATATGCTAAGGTTGAATTTGATAGAAATATTATAGCAGTATATGAGAGTTATAATAATAAATTACTTATCAACAATTCTGTTGATTTTGATGATTTGTTAATATTACCGATCAAATTATTTAGAATGTATCCAGATGTGCTTAAGTATTATCAAGATAAATATAAATATGTACTTATAGATGAATATCAGGATACTAATGAAGCACAATATATATTTACTAAAATGTTATGTAATAATCATAAAAATATATTTGTAGTAGGAGATAATGATCAGGCTATATATGCTTTTAGAGGAGCTAATTATAAGAATATATTAAATTTTGAGAAGGATTATCCTAATGCTAAAGTAATATTACTAGAAGAAAATTATAGATCTACACAAAATATACTAGATGCTGCTAATAGTGTTATTAAACATAATAAGATGAGAAAAGATAAGAATTTATGGTGTAATAATGATATAGGTAGTAAAGTTAAATATATAAAGACTGATAGTGATAAAGAAGAATGTGAATATGTATCTAATAAGATAAAAGAATTACATGATAGTGGTATAAGTTATGAAGATATGGCTATATTATATAGAACTAATGCACAGTCTAGATTGATAGAAGAAGAAATGCTTAAGAATGGGATTCCTTATAGGATAGTTGGTAGTTTTTACTTCTATAATAGAAAAGAAATTAAAGATTTATTATGCTATTTAAGACTTATTAATAATCATGATGATGACGTTAGTTTACTTAGAGTTATAAATACTCCTAAGAGAGGTATTGGGGATAAGACTATTGAAGCTTTGACTAATAAGGCTAATTTGAATAAAACTTCTTTATTTGAAGCAATTGATGGTGGTAAGGAGCTTGCTTTTAAGAATTTAATTTTAAAGATGGAGCAAGAATGTGAAAATATTACTTTAACTGATATGGTAGAGTTAGTGCTTAAGGAAAGTGGTCTTAGAGAAGAGTTAGTTAATGAAAAGTCTTTAGAAGCAGAGATTAGATTAGAAAACTTAGAGGAATTTAAGTCTATTACTAAGGGATATGAAGAAGAATATGGGGTTATTTCTTTGACTGATTTCTTGAATGAAGTATCTTTAGTTAGTGATATATCAGAGCATCAAGATAGTAATAATAAAGTTAGTTTGATGACTATTCATGCGGTTAAAGGTCTAGAATTTGATAATGTATTTATTGTAGGGATGGAGGAAGGAATATTTCCACATTATAACTCAATTAATGAAGGTACTTTGGCTGCTATTGAAGAAGAAAGAAGATTATGTTATGTCGCTATTACTAGGGCTAAGAAGAACTTGTGGATGCTAAATGCTAGAAAGAGAATGTTATTTGGGAATACACAGTTAAATATGCCTAGTAGATTTATGGATGAAATAGATTCTAGATACATAGAATGTGAGAATAATAAGACAAGTATTATTAGTAAAGCTAGTAATTTTGTTAAAGGAAACATGTTTAGAAATGATGATGTATCTTATAGTGTTGGAGATCATGTGCGTCATGATGAATTTGGTGAAGGTGTTGTGGTAGCTGCAGATAAGACACTTGTAACAATAGCTTTTCCTCATCCTTATGGAATAAAGAAAATGATGGCTAAACATAAGAGTATTACAAAGATATAGATATTGGAGTGTTTTTAAAAAAGAACACTTCTTTTCTTTATACATATAATATATTAGGTGAAAAAGATGAATTATCTCGTGATAGTTAACAAAGATAATAAATTAGATAGAACCTATATTCCAGATGACTTAGTAGACACTAATAGTAGGTATAAAGATAATGTATTAGTGAGAAAAGAAGTATTAGATAGTTTTAATAGAATGGCTATGGATGCTAAGATGCAAGGATATGATATTGATATTATGAGTGGATATAGAGATTATTTATATCAAGAGAAAATATATAATAAGTTGGTGCTAGAAAAAGGATTTGCTTATGCTTTTAGAAGAGTGGCTAAGGCAGGATGCTCGGAGCATCAGACAGGGTTAGCTATAGATATATGCGTATATAAAGATAATAAGTGTTATATTGAACAAGAAATTGAAGAGATGGATGAAGGTAAATGGTTAGAGGATAACGCTTATAAATATGGATTTATATTAAGGTATCCTAGGGGGCTTGAGGATATAACAGGATATAATTATGAGCCGTGGCATTACCGTTATATAGGAGATGAAAAAATGGCTTATGAAATATATTTAAAGAAATGTAGTTTGGAGGAATATTTAGAAAATTCTTGTAAATAAGCCATATAAGTGATATGATTATTATGGTGATGTTATGAAACTTAAGAAGAAAGTATTAATTTTATGTAGTATTTGTTTTGTTATCTTGATTGGGGCTATTATAGCTGATAGATATATGGCTAACTCTTATTTGAAAGAAATTAGTTATAAAGACACTATTAAAAAGATTGAAGATAAAGAAACTTTTATATTACTAGTTAGTCAAACAACTTGTTCTCATTGTATGGAGTATAAGCCAGTATTTAAGAAAGTACTTAAAGATAATAAAATAACTGCTTATTATATTGAATTTGATTTACTTAGTGCTGATGAGAAAAAAGAGTTTGTTAAATATGTTAATTTTAGTTCTACGCCAACTACAGTATTTTTAAAGAATGGTGAAGAAACTACTGCTGCTACAAGAATAGTTGGTACTAGAGATGAAGAATATATTATTGGTAAATTAAAAAGTAATGGTTATATTGAATAATCATTACTTTTATTTTTATCTACTAATCATATGAATATTATCTAGAAGTACTCCTGTTCCTTCGGCGACACAGGTTAGTGGGCTTTCGGCGGTAAATACGGGTACTTTTAATTCTTGAGCTAATATTTGATTAAAGCCATCTACTAGGGAACCTCCTCCGGTTAAGACAATACCTTTATCGATAATATCGGCTGATAATTCAGGTGGGGTTTCTTCAAGGATTCCTTTAGCAGCATGGATAATTGTATATACGCTTTCTCTTAAGGCTTCTTCTACTTCTTCACTAGTTAGTGTTATAGTGTGAGGTAATCCAGTTACAAGATCTCGGCCACGTACTTCCATTTTTTCATTACGGTTACCTGGAAATACTGTTCCAATAGTTATTTTGATATCTTCAGCAGTACGTTCTCCTACTAGAAGTTTATATTTATCTTTAATATATTTAATGATATCATTATCAAAAGCATTACCTGCTACTCTTATAGAGGCACTTTCAACAATACCTCCTAAGGATAAGATAGCTATATCAGTAGTACCTCCTCCAATATCAATTACCATATTACCTGATGGCTTAGATATATCCATACCAGCTCCAATAGCTGCCACTTTAGGCTCTTCTTCAAGAAATACTTTTTTTGCTCCTGTTCTTTCGGCTGCTTCTTTAATAGCGTTTTTTTCTACTTGAGTTATATTAGATGGACAACAAATGAGAATTCTAGGGCGTTGAAAGAAGCTTTTTCCATTAACTTTTTTGATAAAATAATTAAGCATTACTTCGGTAGTTTCAAAGTCTGCTATTACACCATCTTTCATAGGTTTAATGGCATTAACTTTTCCGGGTGTTCTTCCTAACATTTCTCTAGCTTCTGAGCCTACGGCTAGTGGTCTTTTTGTATCTGAATCTATGGCTACGACACTAGGTTCATTTAAGACGATGCCTTGGCCTTTGATGTATATTAGAACATTAGCTGTTCCTAAATCTATTCCAATGTCTTTATTAAACATATAATCACCCTTTCATGTATATTTTACCATATATTAACAGTTTTTTACAGTGTAATCTGTTTTTTTCTTAAAAATAGTTGTCTAGTTGACTCTCCTCCTAGTAAATGCCTAGTTTCTAAGTGCTCAGCCATTATTTCTTTTACTTGTTTGTATTTATTTGTGTCAATTGACGCTAATCTTTCTTGTATATCTTTGTGTACTGTGCTTTTACTTATGTTAAATATAGTAGCTGTTTTTCTAATGGTATCTTTAGTAGTAATAATGTGATTAGCAACATCGATTACTCTTTTCATTATATCATTACTCATTATGCTTACTCCTTCAATTAATTATATTATTTGAAAAAAAGGCGTATGCCTATAATTCATCAGTTGTTTTATTATAATAATTTTCGGGATTAACATTTTTTCCTTGATGATATATTTCAAAATGAAGATTATAATCAGTATTGTATAGATTAGAGGTACCACTTTTAGCGATAACTTGACCACGATTAATAGTATCATTTTCTTTTACATTAGTATCTGCAACACTTTGATAGATACTGATAAGGTCGTTTGTATGACGAATTTTAATGGTAGTTCCTAATATTTCATTTTGAGATACTTCAATAACTGTACCATCTAGGATAGAGATAATATCAAATGATTCTTTACTAGTATAATCAATACCAGAATTTTGCATATAAGTATTTTCGTAGTAGATTAAAGATTTTTCTTGACTAGTTGATTCTGATTCGTAATCATAATAGGTATGACTTATCGTTACTTTATCTGAAAGATATGGCTTTAGAATAGTTTTTTCTTGATTAATAACAGGGATATATTCATTATCTGTGACTATTTCAGAATCTACATACTCCATATTTTCATTATTTTCAAATTGTTTATTATTGATAACTTTTTCAAGAAAATACATACTGGTAGTAAAGGCAAAGATAGCTAGGCCATAGATAGTGGGTACTACAAATTTTTTTAACTTTCTTTTATTATTCATTTCACTCACCTACTTCTAATATTTACAAATATATTTTTTATATACTTAATTTTTTAATTTTTTTATAGTGGTATTAGAATAATAGTGTTTAAGTATTTCTTGATAAGTATATCCTTTTTTAGCCATGCCTAGAGCTCCATATTGGCTCATTCCTACTCCGTGGCCGTAACCTTTCATAGTAATTTTAACGTTTGATCCATATAAATCAATAGTGAAATCAGTTGATCTTAGGGAAAGAGCATTATAGATATCAGTTCCTTTAAATTCATGATCATTTATTTTTAAAAGAAGTATCCGATTGGTGGTACTTCTTTTTAATATTTCAATATTTAAATTTTTGTTATATGGTAAGTTTAGTTTTTGATAAAATTCAGTTAGAGGAATGGTTTTGGTGGTTAGATATGCACTGGAAACTTCTTGATCCCAAGGGCTATCGACGCTTTTTAAGTAGGCACAGTCAAAGTTAAAGATAAGACTACTATCTTCAGTATAGCCATTACTGGTAGAAAAGAATAAGGCGTCAACGACAGAATCATTATAATCTAGGTATTCATCAAGAGTAGCGTTGACGGCAGTGCGGAGTTTGTTAATATTTTTGACGTAGTTATTACCCCAGGCATTTTTAAGATAATCTTCATCAAGATAGACTTGGTTCATGATAGAATCAACGACATCATAATCATTATCTTTGTTGTATTCAATTCTTTTTAGGGCATAGCTACGAGACGCTACAGCTTGGGCTTTTAAGGCTTCTAGATCAAAATCTATGGGCATTTCTCCAGCAAGAACTCCTACAATATAGTTTTCTAAGGGAATAGTTTCAACAGTATTTGTTGATAATCTTTTTACTCTAATATATCTAGTATTAATATAGTTTAATTCTATTTCTTTATAATTTTTATTGTATGTTGTGACAATAAAAAAAGGAATAAATATTATTAATAATATAAAGATTATGATTTTTTTCATAATACCTCTTTTCTTATTTACTTCCTTTAATTAATACTACTAATAAAATTGATAATGAAACTAGCTGATAGATATGTTAAGCTTAAGATAATAATTACATAGATAGTTCTTGCTTGATATGGGCGATTCTTTTTAAAGATGGGGTTTAGATTAATTGAGTCTACAGCCCAGGTAACAATTATTAGAGTGAATAAATAGATGAGAAAATTAAGCATTTTCTATATCCTTTATTTTATTGTTACGATTAATATAACGATCTATGTTAGAGAATGGGGTCTCTATAAATGTTTTAATTATCTCTTTCATTAATTCTTTGTTTAGGTCCTCTGAGATAGCTATAACATTAGCATTATTGTGAGCACGAGATAAGGCAGCTTCGCTATTATTTGATACTTTAGCACAGTAGATACCTTTCATTTTGTTTAGAGCTATACTCATACCAATTCCGGTGCCGCAGATGGCTATGCCTAGGTCTACTTCTTTATTAAGAATGCCTTCTCCTAATTTTTTGGCATAGTCTGGAAAATCAGCTGGTTCTTGACTATTAGTTCCATAGTTAATTACATTATATCCTAATGCAGTTAAGTATTCTGTCAAAAATTGTTTGGCTAATACGCCACGATGATCATTTGTGATTCCTATTTTCATTTTATATCCTTCTTTCTTATTATTTTTTATATAGTTATCTAATTTAATCTTAAGATATTTATTAATTTTAGTCAATGTATCTAGATTGTTTTGACAAAAGATTGACATTAGAAAAGAGGATTACTCCTCATATTATTCTGGTTTTTTAATTTTCTTTTTTGAAGATATTTCTTTAAATGTTTTATCTTTATTTTCTTCAATATAGTTATTGTATGATTTGATGCTTTCATTTTTGATAAATTCAATATCTGGTATTCTAGCAACATTGATATAGCCATTTTCTATGATATCTTCTTCTTTAATACCTTCATGGGTATAGGTTAAATGTTTAGTAATGGTATTTTCTTTCGCTGGATACAAACGAGTTCCTGTCTCATAAGAAACTTTTAAATCACCCATTTCTACCACTCCAACCATTAGTTTATTTCCAAACTTTGATCTAACACGGGTTAGACTCACAGGTGTTTTTTCACCATACTTGGCAGCACAAAAATCAATTAATTTAACTTGTTCTTGATAATATCTTTCTTCACTTTCTTTATCTATAAGAGAAAGCAATAGTTCAGCCATGTTAGGATCGGCTTTGGTTCTTTTTACATATATTAATTCATTATTTATAGCTTTATCTGGAGCGGCAATAATTAAGCCTGATACACAGTCAACCATTATTCCTTCGCTAACTTCAGTAGCTATTACAGGGAATGATCCTTCTACTAACCAGTGATCTTTCTCAACAGTGATGGTATCATCTAAATCCATAAAGTCTTCTTTAACTGTTGATAAGTCAGTATATTCTTTTCTTAAAACATTTTTCATAACACTGTGTAATCCTAAAGAAACATAATGATAGGCTATATCATAGCAATCACTTAACATTAAACAGTAGTATTTTTTTTCTTTCATATCGTACCTCCTGATAATATAATTATAGTTAATTATATGGAATTTGTCAATGTATTAGGACAAAAGAAAAGAGTCTTACGACTCTTGTTCATCAATTTTGTTATCGTGGCTTATGGTGCATTTGGATTTTCAGTTGTTATTTGTAGATCAAACTTAATTTTTCCACCAGAAGCATTGTTTTCACAGTCAACATCTTGTCCTTCAACCCACATGTAGATTCTTACTTTTGTTACACCAGTTTTTAAACTGAAGATTGGAAGGTAATCTGTAGTACCATTTTTTGTCTTGTACTCAATGGTAACATCTTTAAATTTCTCAGCATTATTTGCTGCAGTAGCATTTCCAAGTAAAATATTATCTTCACTAGTAATACCAGCAATAATTCCTGAATATGTATCAGCTGCTCCTGAATTATCAGAAACGTCTTTTCCATAAACGTCACGAGCATTAGCGATACCAGCTGGAGTATGACTATCATAGTTTGGTTCCCAAATATGAATTGGTGAAGCAGCTTTGTTATTTAATGCTTGAATATTAGCTACTGTATCACCAGCAGTAGTATTTCCTAATTCAATGAAAGCTATTCTTGAAGCATTTTTAATACCTGTATCAGTTGTATCATCTTGAATTCTAACTCCTGATGTAGGTGTTAGGAATATATCTGTTTGTTTTTCAACTTTAAAGAATAGGTCAAATGCAATAAATTTACCTTCAATTTCATCACCATTTGATTCAGTTTCAGTAGCTGTAACAGCAGTGATAATATAATCACCAGCAGTATTAGTATCTACCGTACCATAGTACATTGGTAATCTACCGTTAGCATCTACTACACCACCTGTTGATACTGGTTCAAGTACACCTGGTAATTGATTAACACTAGTATTATATGTAGCATGTGCTCCAGTTATATCAGTAGTATTGATAATTGATTTCCATTTAGTACCATCAGTAGATATTTGAATGCCGCCTTTTGCTTCAATGTTTGTAGTAATAGAATTTACTGTAACAGTTTTGTTAGAAGTAAACCATGCATAAGTTGAAGTTGCAAGCATTACACCTGTTCCAAACATTAATAGTAATAATATTAGCAAACGATATTTTTTTCTTTTTCTTCGATCTTCTCTTCTTTGTTTTCTTTCCTCTTCAGTAAGAACTTTTTCTTCCATACTAACTCTCCTTTTTATTTAAGGAATATATTCTTCCCTATATTACTATTTAAGTATAGCATAAGAATTTTCTTTTTGCAAGCAAAATTCGATAATTTTCGACATAAATTTTATTCTTCAATTACTTGCTTAGAATCTATACTTAAAAATAGGCCTTCAACGATATTTTGATATATTTCATCAGTGTATTCTTCAGGAAAATTTATAACTATTTGATAGGTATTTATTTCATCTTTAGTGTGACTAAATCTAACAGTAGAAGTTTCCATATTTCTAAAATACGTTCCATCTTCATCTAAATCGATTGTATCTTTAGCTATTATATTAGTATTTTCATTATTTTGATAGATATTATATGTAAGAGGAAGATTAGTAGTAGTAGTTAACTTTACGGTATAATCCATATCTGTTTCACAACGATTAGTACCATCATTATTAGATACTGTAAAGGTATAGGTATAATTTTTGTTACTAGGAGTTATGCTATCTATTTTGATGGCAGTTGTTTGGTAACCAGCTTTGAGGACATAAAAAGCGGCTTCAATATTTGACTTACCAATGCCGGTAGACTGAAACCTTGAGTATGTAATAGGAACAGCAATTGATAAGAGTAATAAAATTATTAAGGCAATGGTTAAGCGATTTAATTTTAAAAAGCTTTTTAAATTTGTCATAGTTCACCTACTTTTCTTTATTTTGATTATTAATACTTTTAAATATTTCTTCTTTTAAGTTTTGAAATGACTTAGTGTTTGATAGGGAATCATCTTCTTCTTGAATAACTGGAGCTTCTTCATTTACTTTAGGTTCTATAACCTTATCGGGAGTTTTTTCTTTTGTTTGAGGCTTATTTTTGTCTCTTTTATTTTGTCTTTCTTTTTTAAATAGTTTTTTCTTTTGATTTTTTTCTTTTTTAGAAGACATATTTTTTACTTCTTTTGTATCTTTTTTATTTTTGATAGAAGTAGTACTTATACTTATTAGAAGTAATGTAATAGTAATTATTATGATATTTCTAGGGGTTAGAAAGACTTCTCTGATGAGGCCACCTTTTTTTATGACGTAGACGGTTTTTCCGATGATGGCGTCTTTTTTGATATTATTATCTATACTATTATTAGCGTCTCCTTGAGTAGTTAGATTATCACCATTTATAGAGATTACACGGTGAGTGATTAGATTATCTTCTTCAATATATGTAACAATATCATTTACGGATACGTCTTTAGTTATTTTTACGATAATTAAATCTTTTACATTTAGAGTTGGTTCCATACTACCAGTGGCTATTTCAAAGATACTATATCCGAAGGTGTTAGCATATGGCTTATGGAGTACTTTGATTGAGACTAATTTATATAAAGAAAAAAGAATTAAGATGGTGACAATAAATACTAAAAAATCGATAAATATTTGAAATATTTTATTTACTATTTTTAACATTTATATCACCACTTATCATTCTTGTTCTTCAATTACTGGTTCAACATATGGCTCAAGAGTTTCATTAAAATATTGAGTAGTAGTGATAGTGACTGGGATTTCTATGGAGTAATCAGGAGTCATGCCAATCACAGTATCTGTGGCATTATTTTCTTCATTATTTTGCCATTTTATATGTACTCTAATATTATTTTTTATACCATTTTTGATGTCAGTTAAGGTTATTATATTTGAATATGTAAATTCATCAGTTCTTACGATACTGTAGCCATTTGTTTCTTCGATGCTCTCTATAGTAAAACTATTAGATAAGCTACTGAAATCGAATGTTAGATCATATCTAAATGATACTTCTGTATCTGATGGATCAATAGCAATATCAAAGTATCCAGTTACTCCAGGAGCTATTTTGCCACTTTCTACAGTACTAGTATCATTAGTTTTAAAGGTATTTATAAGAAAACTTTCTGTTTTATTTATATTGGTTTCATTTATTAAGATATTCCATTTAGCTATTTGGCTATCTACAACTTTTGTTTTATTGCTTTCAAAAAGGCCATAAGTATCTGTAATCATATAGATAGAAACAAATATCATTATGGCACATAGTATATATATTATTTTATTCTTCATCTGGACTCTTTATTTCTTTAATTACAGCATATATTTCATAGATAAACAATACTAAGATTGGGAATATTATTAAGAATAAGAAACCAAATCTTGATTCTAATGTTGATAAAACAGAGCCTAGTTTATGATACACTTTACTAGTAGAAGTTTTACCAATTACATATTCACTAGATAATGGGTAATCTCCATTCATGGTAAAGGTTGTTTCAGTTTTAGTGACATTTACTTTAGAGATAACGCTTCCAAGATTAACAGTCATTTGTTCTTCTTTGTCATCATAGAAGAAGATTTTATCTCCAGCAACGATTTCACGATTAGGATTTTTCTTGACTATTACAAGATCTCCTTTTTGATAGTTGGGTTCTAAATCATCATCACGTACTATAATTAAAGTTTTATCACCTAGTTCAGTAATATTATAATCATTATAATTTAATAAACATACGGTTAAGGTTATTGCAATTAAGCAATAGATGGCACCAAGAATGATACCAATTATTTTTAATACTTTTTTCATTATATCACCACATTTTAAGTATATCATATTAATATTTGATATGCAAGTAATTAGTTAGCATAATTATTAACAATACTTTGGCTTTCTTTAATAAATTTAATTTTAGCTTCATCAAGATTATGCTTTTTAAGAGAATCACTTATAATTATTTGATTTAGATTCGTTATTAAAGAGTCGATACTATCTGGTGAGAGCATTTCTTTAGTTAACTTAAAGCCATAGAGATTATATTTATCAATAATTATTAGAGATAAATCTTTTTCATCTTTTAACCATATATTATTAAGTAGATTAATATATGGATATGTTATGAGATCAAAGAGTTTTGATAATTCAATATCAGGTTCTTTAGTTAACTTTTTATATAATTCAATTAGATAGTTGTAATTTGAACTAGCAAGGGTAAGGATATCTAGAACAGTAATATCGTCGTTTAGAGTGGCAAGTTTTTCAAGGAAGTAATTTTTTTCTAGTTCTTCATACATATCTTTAAGAATAGTTATATTGTTATTTATAAGGTTATTGTAATAAGCAACCTTTTTAGGATTATTCTTAGTCATTAGTTTAATTATTTTATTGTTTTCTTTGAATAGTTCTTTTTCTTTTTTAGATATCTCTTTATGTTTCTTTTGATAGATACCTTTATATTTAGATTTATCAGCGATAAGAGTTTTGATATCAGTGATTAGATACTCTAAGGACATGTATGATGAATATTCTTTAAGAGTATGATTTAGATTTATGATATCTTCTTCTTGATAATCTTCGAGGCTTATTAATTCTTCAGTTAATTTTGATATTTTAGTTTTATTATAATCATTTGGAGATAGTTCATTATTTAAGAATCTTTCTAAAAGAAGATATTTACTATCACTGATTAGATTATCTCTTTTTATAATAAGAGCTTTATATGATGATAGAATATTTTGGGAGATAAGCTCTTCGGATAGAGATTCATAGTATGTGATAAACTTTTTCTCATTTTGGTAATAGAGATATTTAAAGTTTAGAGTTATATGATTTATTATATCAGGACAAGACCAATAGATACTTTCAAATGATTGTTTTAATTCTTCTTGATAGGTATCTTTTTTAGGATCAAGAGAAAGAAGTTTTTCAAGATATTTTTTGGCATAATAACTATAACTAAATGAGTCGATAGTTAGATTGACGCCTACTTTTTTAAAGATATTTAGAGCACTGGCAATATTATCATTAACAGCATCTAAATCAATGGTGTAATAGTGACCTAGTTTATAGAGAATTATATCAAGACCACTTTTTTCATATGGTGAATTATATGGGTTAATGAGAGGTATTTTTGGTTTTAGATCTTTTATAGATGCTTCTGTTTTAGGTATTTCTTCATTTAGAGAGATGGATAAATAATACTTATTTCTTTTACTTATCTCTTCTTCTAGGAGGGACATATCAGTAGTATATTCTTCTAGTAAGGATGATACTTTTTCTTGATATGCTTTTATATTTTTTGCATTGTTTTGAGGAAGAGCTGATAAGACAGCTTTATGAGCCTCAATATTATTAAGATATTCTTCTTTCATTATTTATCACCTGATTCTTGATTTAAATATTTTATAAAACTTGATAGTTCTTTATAGAGATCTAATAATTCTTGATCTGTTAATTCTTCTAAATTTTTCTTTGTCATAAATACCTCTCTTTCTATTTGATAATGATATACTGGTAGACATCTCCAATATAGTTATTGTCATCATATAGGCTTACTACTAGACGGTAGGTTCCTGATACGAGATTTTCTTTGAAATGGAAACTATAATTTATGTTAGATGCAGGTCCGATGGCTAGGTAGTATTCGTTAGCAGTATTAGTGCTTGTCAATTTGTCAGTAATATAGTCTAATAAGTTTACTTTGTTATAGATATTATTATAGATACTAGTATAATCTCTTCTTTCTAAGACAATATGAAGATTTGGATTAGTTAATTCTGACTCATATTTAACATTTAAGATATATGAATTATTGTCTTTTGAAGTTAGGCCAGTTAATTTATCAATAAACATTGCTTCATCACTAGCGCTAATAGATAAGCCATATGGACTAGCTATAACATTTAGATCTATTTCTAGGTTTTCTGATGATTCAGGGCCATAATAGATACCATCATATGAACCGAATGATTCAAAGAAGAAGGTATATTTACCAGTAGATAGTTTACTAGTACCAGTATTGAAAGTGATTTTTGAACGAGCATTGGCTACTTTGTCAGATATTTTTATTCTAGTGGTACCATCATATCGTGGATAATATGTGCTTCCGTTATAGGTAAAGTTAGCTCCTATTAAGTCTTGAGCACTTAGTAGATTGCCATGATTATCAAAGATAGATATCTTGATACCAAGCTTTTCATTATCATAAGTTGTATCGTAGATGGTGTTATTGGCGCTTTCTTGTGATTTGAAGTTAGTATCAATAGTTAAGTTAGTACTGTTACCTAGATATACAGGGTTTTTACTTACGGTACCTTCTAGTTCGATAACGGCATCGCTATTAGTATATAAATTATATTTTAAGGTTTGTTGCTCAATACCAAGGACACTAATTAGAGTTTGATGTTCGGCATTTCTTAATTCGATTACTAGGCTTTCGTTTGTGACATTGCTAGTTATGTTAGTATCTTTAAAGTCTACCATGAAGATAAATTCTTCTTCAGCAATATTGTTACTGTAATATAAATTATTATTAGTAGCATCATCATAGTTGTTATCTTCACTAGTACTACCCATTTTGACAAATTTCGATAGATTATAGGAAGTTTCACCATAGTTATTGAATTCAATGAGGGATTCATCATAATCTTCTTGACTAACTACATAGTAGTAATATATTGGGTTTTCTTTCTTGTGTAGGTCAATCATAGTTATCTTAGTGTTTACAGGGAAAGCATATGTAGATACAAGGCTTCGATAATAGCCATCACGATATGGGCTAGTTTCTGAATTTACGTAGAGTGAATAATAAGTACTGAAACTACTCTTGGTAGTGATATCTACACTGCTGGTAGCAAACATTTCATACTTTTTACCAGGAGTGATTGTTCCCTCATAATCATTAGTGTTATATAGGGCACGTGATAAATCAATATTAATATTTATTCTTTCAATATTATTATTAAGATCATCAATTGGAGTTATGGCTACTAGGGAGATGGTTACGCTACCCATATTACCGGAAGTTGATAAATTTTTTGAGTGATATAGGTAGAATACTAGAGCGGGAACATTGTTGAAGTTCTCTCTTTCGTAGTCTTTAGTACCATTTATATTGATATCTCCTTCAGTAACAAAGTTAGTGCTTCCGTTAGTTAACCATCCTGTTTGGCCACTTTTCATATTTAAGCCAAATACAGTATCGGCTTCAGTGGTTGATGCTGCTACTCTTGGAATATCTTGATAATCTACTAGTTTGATACTAGGATCTAGTTCACTAAAGTTTACTCCAAGGATAGAGAATGTAGTGTTTGGAGAAGCATGGTTTAATAATGGAACTTCTTGAGTACCTAGAGTTGAATATTTAGAAGCAGTTAAGCTAATATCATAAGACGCTACGACTTCTCCGATTGACCACATGTAGAAAGCAGAGTCAGCAGGAGTTGGTTCAATATATTTGATAATGATACTGGTGCCATCTTCAGCTCCATAATTAGAATAGAAGCCATCAACGGTTATATCATGATTAGTAAGATGCTTACCTAGGACATAACTACCATTAGTAAAGTAATAAATGTCTCCGGAAGTGGCTGTTTCACCATAGGCATAATCACTATATAAAGCAGTAATGATATTTTTGTTACGATCTAGACGATACATACCAAAGAAGGTCATTCCTGATACGTCACCATACTCAGTAACACTTTCGTTTCTAGCGATATTTAGATTTTCTCCTTCTAACATATAGATACGATTATTAACATTTCTATCAAAAGTATTAGTTTCATTATTGATACTAGCAGTGGCTTTTACTTCAGTACCATTAATGTCAACAACACTATTAAATTTTTTAACTAAGTTAGCTCCTTTTTCTAGATATAAGGAACTAGAGTTTTTGATCTTTAATTCATCTATTCTACTAAGAGTGAATAAAACATTTGAATATTCATTTGTTCTATCAGTAGCTCCAGATAGTTCCATATAGGAATTATTTAAGGTAACTATATTAGCTCTTTGAATGGATATATTTCTTTTAATATCATTAAGAGAACCATAGTTAGATATATTTACATAGCTGTATCCGGAAGTTGATGAAGCATTACCACTACCAAAAATTGATCCATTTATTGTGAATACTGCGTGATCTTTAGCATCAATGTTGATATTTATTCCTTTGGTTACACTGATGAATGTAAAGTCATATACTTCACTACCACTAGCGTTGGCTTCTCCTCCTCCGAAAACGGTTCCTCCGATGGAGATATTTGTAGATATTAAATCTTTATTTGTGATAACGTTTTTACCGATATTGACAGTAGTTATACCATATAATACTGAAGTATTGGCGCCTCCATAGACATTTTTACCGATAGTGGCTCCGGCGATATTTACAATGCCAGTAGAATTATCGTTTTCTTTTTGTCCAGTAGCGGCAGCGTTTCCGCCTCCGAAGACATGGTTAGTTATTTGACTGGCGTTATCTATATCTAGGTTGGTGTTTCCTCTTACAATAGCAGTAGCACCGTTTCCGCCAGCATAGACACTATTATTAACAGTAGTTGATGATACAAGTAAGTAAGTATTGGTACCAACGATAGCGGCGTTTCCGCCTCCATAGATGGATTCAGATGCTGTGATATTGGTTGCTTTTACGTTAGTTGATCCATTAACCATACCTAAGTTTCCACCGCCATAGATATTTTTAGCAGTAGTATTTTCGTCTATTACAAGGATGGCATCTCCGAGTACTTTGGCTAGATTTTGTTCACCAGTTTCATCTCCTGAGACGATTGACTCAGTACCATTTCCACCGCCATATATGGATTCACTAACAGTAGTTGATGATATCTTAGTATTAGTGTTTCCTTTAGTAGCAGCAGCATTTCCGCCTCCATAGATATTCTTAGTAGTGGTATTAGTTATGGTTAGATTTGTAGCATTATCGGTAATATTTTTACCAACAGAGGCTTTATTCCCAGCTCCATATATGTTGTTTGTTATAGTGCTATTATCAATGATAGTATTAGTGGTACCTTGGACTTCTCCAAGATTACCTCCACCGTATAGGGAATCAGTTATTTTGCTTCCTTCATTTATAGTTAGAGTAATGTTACCATATACTGGAGCTTGATTACCAGCACCATAAATATTTTTAGTGGTACTATTTGACATAGTTAGGGTTAAGGCAGTATTGGTATTGTTAGTTAACCCTACGGAAGCTTTATTTCCGCCTCCATATATAGCATTTGTAACAGTGCTATTAGTTATATTTGTTTCAATAAGGCCATGGACTTCTCCAAGATTACCACCGCCATATAACGATCCATTAATAGTGGTATTATTATCTATTTTTAGTTTTATGGTATCGTTGATGGCAGCTTTATTTCCGCCTCCATATACGGCTCCTTCTTTATCAGGAGCGCCAATAGTGGATGATGAGATGTTCATGATGACGTCTTCTACGGAAGCTTCATTTCCACCACCGAAGGCTTCGCTAGTAATAGTAGTATTAGTAAGATTAATATTAGTATTAGTGGTTTCGGCTTTATTGCCTCCACCATATAGATAGTTTATTTTACCAGTAGTTAAATCAATATGGGTATTGGTAGTTTTTCCACCTTCATTATTACCGCCATATAGATTATTTACTAGTAAGCTATTGGTATATTTATTTCCATTAGCATCGAATCCGACGAAGGAATATCCATATATTTGGAAATCTTCATATGGGACTAATGAATGGATATGGAAACTAATTTGGTAACTATTGCCACTATTTATTTGATTAGTGCCATAGTACTGGTTAGTTTCATCAATATGATAGCCATTACCAAGGGCTTCTATTTTTGCGGATGACCAGTTAGCACCGACGAATCCTTCACTAGTAATTAGATATAGATCCCAAGTGGTAATGGTGCTTGATCCATTATTTTTTATATCGATAGTTAATTCTTGAGATGATTTATAGTTAGTGGCTTGTGAATTATGTTGTGAACTTTCTTTATAAGTGGCTGTTATATCAACAAAACTGTTGGTAGAGTTAGCTAGATTTTTGATATAGCTATCAGTAACATTACCACTGATATTTGAACCGCCAAAGGCATTATTTATGAAAGCACTTCCTAAATTTACATTAGTTGTAGTGGCTCCGGCTTCACTTCCTCCTCCATATAGATTATTTATGAAGCCATAATTAGCATTTATATTGGTAGTTGTGGTTTCGGCTTTAAGGCCACCGCCATAGACATTTTCTTGGTATCCTCCGAAGATGCCAATATTTGAAGTGGTAGTTAATCCTCCTTGGTTGTTTCCTCCATAGGTATTGGTTGTATTAGCGTTGTTTACTGATATGTTGGATACGGGGATATCACCACTTAGGTTTGAGCCTCCAAAGACTGTTGATACATTTGAATTAATGGTTACATTAGTACTATTTGATACGGAAGTGGCATCTCCTCCACCATATACAGTACCGATAGTGCCACCGTTTATTAGAACATTAGTTGTACCTGTTGTTCCTCCTTGGTTGTTGCCACCGTATACTACTTCTGATGAGCCGCCGGTTGTTGTGACATGGCTAGTTGTTACGTTGCCACTTAGGTTTGAGCCTCCAAATATTTTAGTAGATGAACCGCCATTTAAGTAGACATTGGTTTCTTTAGCTGAGGTCTCATTTCCGCCACCATAGGTGCTAGTGATAGTTCCGCCGTTGATATAGACTTCAATGGTTCCGTTAGGGCTACCTTTTTTATCATTACCTCCGAAGACATTAGTGATGGTGCCATCATTTACAGTAACATTGATGTCTCCGAGAACATAAGGGGTATAGATGTCATTACCTTCTCCACCACCGAAGACATTAGTAATTATTCCTTTATTGATAGTTACATGAGTATTACTTGTTGATACATTAGTGCTATTAGCGGTACCATTTACTGTTCCAAAAGCACTTCCGCCATATACGGAACCGTTAATTATTGGAGTATAGTTAGAGTTAGAGTCTCCAATATTTATATTAATGTTATTTCTAACAAATGTTCCATTACTGTTATTATCTATTCCTCCACGGCCTCCGCCATATACGGAATTAGTTATTTCACCACCATAGACATGGATATCAACATTACCATAGATGGTTCCTTCTTCATTACTTCCACCATAGATAGAACCTACAATGTTTCCATTATACATTTTGATATTTATGGTTGATGACTTGCTGGTGGAACCACTACCGTTTTTATTTCCTCCACCATAGACTGATCCTTTGATAATGCCATTATTTATAATTATTTTAGTAGTTGAACTATTAGAAGTGCTGCTTACTCCAGTAGCTCCATAGTTACCACCACCATAGACATTTTGTTTGATTAGAGCTTTTCCATCAATGACGATTACGGAATTATCACATGATCCAATAGTGGATGAGTTTTCTTTACCATTACCGATACCAAAGACACTTCCTGATTCGGCTCCATACATTTTACTGTTACTGTTTATATAGCTGTCATTACCGATAGTGGCATTGCCACCGATATAGACATAGGTGCTACCGTTTAGCGTGCCATCTCCTTCATTACCATCTGAACCATTTGATCCACCGAAGACGCTATAGTTAACGGTACCACCGGTTATTTGAATTATACGGTTTCCATAGGTAGCTGTAGTTCCGGCTCCGCCAGTTATTAAATCTACTTCTCCACCAGTCATATAGGCATATATATCATTATAGTTGGTACGATTAGTAGCACTGATTGGGCCTCCGATTAAGTTAAAGATATGACCTCCTTGAACAGTTATCTTTCTTACAGCGTATTGAGTGCCTCCATATCTTCCTCCGATATAGATACCAGTAGTTAAATCATGTTTACTAGTACCGAAATCACCGCTTTTTACAGTTAGATCGAATGAGATGCCACTAGAAGTAGTACTATTGGTGTTAGCATAGATTGGGCTACCCCATGATCCTGAGGCACAAAAATATACTTCTAGATTATTATTGTTATTTGATACACGATCATAATCATTTCCATATACACTTTTATTATTTATGTATACACTTCCTACTCCCCAGGTACTAGTGCTTGCTCCGGTTGATAGAGATAGGGAATTGTATAGACCACTTTCAATAACTAATTTATATTTAGTAGGATTACCACTACTACCAGTACCACTATTATTGCCTCCTAATACTGAGCGAAGGTTATAATGTGTACCACTACTTGATATGCCTCTACCTATTTTGACATTGTTATAATTTCCATAAAGGACTCCGGCTGTTGTAGTGTTGTTAGGTGGGTTATAAGTTCCATTAACATTATTAGGATAATACATAGTTATATTTTCAATAGTAATATCATTATAGCAATTAATAGCTGAATTTACACTCCAGGTAACATTATATTTTTGATGATTATCTAGACTAGTTATAGTGAATGGGTAATTACCATTATTTCGCCATGATCCATCAGTGTCTCCGACCATTACTAAGATATTAGTATCTCTTGTAGCAAGATAATAATAAGTTTCATCAGCATTATATGTTTCTTCAGAACCAAACTCATCATAGTATTGAATTAATTCATAATAAGTGCAGCCCCCATATGTATTACATGTGCCACTATTTTGGTATTCTCCGGCATCATTATAGTATCCTGCTACTGTGGCATATCTATCTATGGATACTTGGCGATAGAAATTAGCCATATTAGCATTTGTATAGTAAGGGGTTGGCCCTGAATAAATTAGTTCTCTATCGATGGTGCTGTTATCTAACAAAGTCATGGTACCGTTTGATAGATAATAGTATTCAGAGTTTTCATCAAAATCTTCGTATTCTATTAGGTCATAGTAGGTACAACCATTTCTATTATAGCAAGTTCCTCTATTTTGAAGTCTACCACTACTGTCATAATAGCCAGCATAACTATCCCAACGAGCAATATGTACTTGATGATAGTATCCTTGCATATTGACTTCAGCATATTCAGTGACTGTTTTTTCTATTTGATACATACCAATAGTCTTTAGTTTAGTAATGGCAGTATTAAAATTATTATTTACTTTTGAGATAGTTGTTTCTACCCAGCTAGCATTAAAAGTAATATCTATTTTATTAGGAACGTTATCAGTATAAGTTACTGGTACTTTAGCATATCTTTCATAATAGGTGCTATCAAATGATAAGGTTAGGCCTTGATAGTTACTTGTCCAACCGTTAAATCCTAGTTTTTTAGGTCTATCAGTGAAAGGATTATCAATTAATTCAATACTTATATAGTCATCAGTTAGGTCGTTAGGAGTATTGTTATTATTGACAGGATATGTTTTAAAATATATATAGGTATCTTGTCTTTCAGTTAATGAGACGTATCCGATGTTACCAGCATTATCATGACTAGAATAAGTCATTTTTACGGATACAAGATTATTATCAGTATAAATATTTTTGCTTTCTTCAGTGGGAAGACTACCATCGTTGCTGGTATAATTTAGACCCATGTAATAGTTATAATCGGCTTCTAGATCATTAACATATACTTTGTTACCAGAAACTTTACTTGAAACATAATCAGGATCAGATGTAAAGTCTAGTATCTTGTCACCATAGGTAATTATATATGCAATGTTGCCTCCTACTAAGATTAGGATTAATAAAAGAAGTGATAAAAGACGATATTTATTGGGAATTTTTGATTTCAGTTTTTTCATATTATCACCTCCAATATTATATATAATCATTATATCATAAGATAAAATTTATGTAAATTATTTGATATTTAATTTTATAGTAAAATGCCTTATAAAATATATAGTTTAATGAATGAAGGAAAAGTTTTTGGTAAAAGAAAAATCCATCTTACGATGGATTAGTTGTAAATTGTAAATTTAAGACGACGTTACCTACTGAGGCATTGTTTTCACAGTCGACGTCTTGGCCTTCTATCCACATATAGATACGGTATTTAGTGATACCACTTTTTAATGTAAAGATAGGTTTATTAGTAGTAAAATTATTTTCAGTATAGTATGAGACATTTACTGGGCTAAAATATGTAGGATATAATCTACTATTGGCATTAGATGCAGAAATATTTAGACGAGAACTAATAGGATTAGAGATACCATCATAGGAAATGATATCACCATTTTCACTGGTAGTTATGCCATAGACATTAAGGGCATTTTCAATACCATGAATAGTATGGGTATTATAGTTTGGTTCCCAAATGTAGACATTATTTCTTGAATTTGTTGACAAAGCCTGAATACTTTCAATAGCACTGCCTGCTGGCATTGTTCCTTCTTCGACAAAGGCTACTCTAACGGCATTTTCAATACCTACAGAAGTTTCTCCGTTATAGGTAATATTTGATAATGGAGTTAGATATAGTTGACTAGGATTAGTGGTTTTTAGAAATAAATCAAAGGTAATAAATTTGCCAGTACTTTCTTCATCAAATGATTCAGTTTCTATACTTCTTTCTGCTGATAAGATATAGTCTCCGGTAAGATTACCTTCAGCAGTACCATAAAACATTTTAAGTTTACCATTTTCTAGTTCACCAATAGTTGATACTGGTTCTAGAGTTTTGGGTATTTGATTGACACTGGTTGGATATGTATTATGAGCATCTACTATATCATAGATAGTTAAGGCTCCTTTCCAGTTAGCGCCATCAGTAGATATTTCAAGGCCTCCCTGAGCACGAACATTGACATCTAAGAGGTCTACACGAACTAATCTATTAGTTGTAAACCAGGCATAAGATGAAAATGACAAGGATAAGGTAGTCATTAACAAGAGAATTAATAGGTAGAATAGACGATTTTTACGTTCTTGTTTTTTCTTCTTTTTACTATATGTTTTTCCTTTAGTTTTTTTATTCATTAGGATCAGTATACTCCTCTCTTATCTCCATATGCATTTTAATTTCTCCACCAAGAATATTATCAGTGCAGTCTGGATCATCGCCTTCTAACCAAATAACTACAGTAAATTTATCAATATCTCCAGGAGAAAAGGCTTTTCTTTCTTCTAAGACAGCTTTATCTTTGGAAAAGAATGGTGTAGTATCTTTTTCAGGCTCATTAGTCAAGGCATTAATTTTAGCATAGACAGTTTTTTCACCATTTAAATAAATCATAACACGAGCTGCTTCATCAACATTTTTAATGACATCATCAATTACTATAGAATACCAGTAATCTACGGTATCAGTACCTTCGTTTTCTACATAGAAGGTATAGGCAATATAGTTATCGCCATTATGTGATCCGTTGGCTTCAGTATCGATATTTGTAGGAATCCAATCAATAGAAATATTATCCATAAATTCTAGTTCACGAGCTGATAATTTACGTTTATTTTCTTTTATTTCATTATCCTCATAGATGACTATTTTATTATCATTAGCTAATCTTTGATCGAGGGTTATAGTAAACTGTCCACCTTTATATATTATGCTTAAGATAATAAAAGCAAAAATCATTACTAAGAGAATGATAGATATAACTACTTTTGTTTTGGTATAACGTTTTTTTCTTTTAGCGATTGTGCTAGCTTTTACAATTACTTCTTTAGCCATATTAACACCCTTTACTTAATTTAATTCTAGCATACTGGGAGTGGTTAAACAATAAAAAAGAGGTACTTTACACTTAGATAGACACTAGATATGTTTGCATATTAGGGATGGTTATGATATAATTTTATTATAGCGAGGTGGAATATGAGAAAGTATGTTACTGTACTGGGAATAATTTCGTTACTGTTATGTTTATTTTTTATTCAAGAATCATATGCTAAGTATATTGCTAGTGCTAATGAGGAAGCTAATATGTCTATTGCAAGATGGAAAATACTTGTTAATGATGAAGATATAAGAGACGGCAGTAGTGCTAAGACAATTATTAGTCCAGTATTTCCAGGAAATGATAATATTGCTGAAAACATTATTGCTCCTACTAGTAATGGATATTTTGATTTAGTTATTGATGCAAGAGAAGCTGATGTTTCTTTTAAATATACTATTGATATTGGAGTGAATAAGGAGAGCGTGGTTAAGGATTTAGTAGCTACTAAGTATGTTATTAATAATGGTGAAGAAGTTATTATTACTGAAGATAATAAGGTAATTGAAAATACTGTTTTACATAAGAATAACAATGATATTATTAATATTAGAGTATATATTATGTGGGATGACGGTGAGAATGCTACGATGGATAATGCTAGTGATACGGAGGCTACGCTAGGTACTGGTAAGGCATTACTGGACGTGAAGATGAAATTTACACAAGTAGTTTAATATAATTTGATATGAAATTCGTTTTTTAGAAATAAGAGACGAGTTTTTTATATGATAAAAAAAACACTAGCAGTAACTGGTAGTGTTATTCATTTATTTGATATGCAGTTATTTTTATTATTAGTTTGATACTAGGGTCATCTGGATGAGAGGTATGATAAGTATGAGCTAAGGTGCCCCAATAGGTATCAGCTTCATCGTCTCCTGATTCATATGGCCATGATACAGTTATGGTGATTGTTTCTTCTCCTTTAATTTCAATTATTTGATTAGAAGCTGTTACTTTTATTGAAAAGGGATAGTGGTTGCTTAAATAATTAAGGAGAGCATCACTGGTATAAGGAAGATTCATAAGGTTATCTCCAAGAACGGTAGCTCCTAGTACTTCATATGTTATTTTAGCTCTAGCACCGCCACTATTAGAGGCAGTTAATATTTGGGTATAGGTCTCCATACCGGGATATAATGAATCTATATTTATTTCAATAGTTTTTTCTACTGATTGGCCATTGATATCAAAAGTTACATTCCACTCTCTTACTTTAGCAGTAATATTGCTAGATACTTTGGTGGTATAAATGAACCAGGCAAAACTATTAGAAGCAAGGGTTATAGCAAGTAAGAAGATGGTACGGAGCCTTACTTTTCTAAAACGTTTCTTTTTTTTAGGTTGTTCCATAACTCACCTACTTTTCTTGTTTCTTTTCCTCTATAAAATCAAGTACTTCCATTACTAATAGGATGGCAAATGGTACGAAGATAACAAAATAGAAACCATATGAATTATTGACTATACGGCTAATAAAACTTAGGATATTGCTTTTCATAACTACTTTTCCTAATACTTGATTGGTTTCTACAAGAGGGTCTTCTATATCATTAGCGATACCTTTGGTATGAAAATAAGTAACACCATCAATATTATCTATTTTAATTATTTGGTGGGTAACTATTTTACCAGCAAAGTCACTTTTTTTACCAAGATATACAACGTCATCTTGTTCTTTTAATTCAGTTACGGGTACTTTTTTAGAGATTACCATGTCTCCAACATTATATTTAGGAACCATACTTTCAGTGATAATAGTATAGATACTATAACCGCCAAGAGACAGCTTATTATCAGATATTCTTTGAATAAATATTATACTGATTACTATTATGATAAAGAAAGATACAATTGCTCTTATTATCATTGTTAATATTTTTAAAACCTTGTTATTCTTAATTTTTTCTACCATATTATCACCATTTATATTTTTGCTTTGCTTATATTATCTAAATATTTATCAATATGTTTTCTAAATATTTTCTCTATTTGTTTTTCGTTGACAACTGTTTTATATTTGATGATACTAAATTGTTTACCTACTAATTCTTTTAGTTTTTCTTCATCAATAGTGTCATCTACACGCATGACTTTTTCAATCATATTATCAACTAATTTTTCAGATAGTGCTTCTTTTTTGTTTTCTTTTGTTTCTTTTTTGTTTACGGAATTAAGGACAAGATAATCTAGTAAGAAGGATTCATCAATCATCTTCTTTAAGTCACCATTTTCTTGATAATCTTTATTTTGTTTTTCACGAGATGGCTCCTCGTCATAGTGTTCTTGCATATAATTCCATAGTTTTACAGCATACTGGAAGTTAACATTTTTAAGTATTACATTTGTTTTTTTAATAGGTGAAGTTACTAAGGAGATATGTAATTTTTCAATACTTTGAAATACTTGAGAACATGTTAAGTCAGAAATTTGAAGTTCTAGTTTTGCGATACGTTCTTCAATAGATAAACCATGCTCATCTTTAGCGTTTTTCTTTTCTTCAAGCTTTGAGTTGATTGCTAAAGAGACATCTATATTTTCTTTGCCTATTTTACTAGTTGCATTATATTCCATTGATTTATTATCTTTACGAGACATAGAATAATTTGTTATGTTTCTTTTTCTTTTGTTTATGTAGAACTGCATATTCTTAATTAAGCTATATATAAAGCGGTTTTCGTAGGTATTAAAGCTTTCTTCTTTGTTGATATTTAGAATTTTTGATGGTTTTACGTCACCAGTCTTTTTATCTATATCTTGAATTAGATTGGTATTTCTTGATAAGTGTTTAATGCTTTCTACGGTTACTCTTCTAGCTAGTTCTACTTTTACAATGTCTTCTTCATTAACGATAAAGCGGTTAGGATTTCTTAAGATATTATCAAGGTATCTAATAGTATCTTCCATAATATCTAACCATTCAAAACTACTACTGGTTTTATCATAATTTGTAACAACACGTAAATTAGAATTGATATTTTCATAGAAGTCTTTATTTTTATCTTGAGGTGATTTTTCATATAAATTGATAATACCTAATTCATCCATAAGTTACCTCCTAAGTTAATTTTTTAAGTCTTAATAAGTACTCTTCACACTCTTTCATTTTTCCTTTACCAAATGTTTTGTCAAGGAATTCGATATATCCATCTATTTCATCACGGATATATGAGATATTTAATTGTTCAAATTTTCTTAATATTTTTCTTGCTATGAAGTAATCTACGCCATCTACTTCATCTCCGCCACAGCCAACGTATACTGGGACGAATTTTTTCATGTGAGCTACGATACGGTTACCAAAGGCAATACGGAAGTGCTTGATAACATAGTCATCCATTTCATTTATTTTATTTAGAGTATCTTCAGAAATAGGATTATTGGCCATAGCTTCACTAAATAATTTATCTAGATATGTATAATTTATATCTTGAGCATCAACATCAAGGGCATCAAAGACTTGTCCTTTATCATTAATGTCAAGGGGCATAGCTCTATCATATACTTTATCAGTTACCATGAAGGTAGAGTCATCGTTATTGATTGTACCGATATACCAAACGTTTGCAGGTATTTTTAGTTTACCTTCTTTGATATTTTTAGGATCATCAGGCCAAGCACTAGATACTAATTCTACTATCCATTCATCTTTGTTTGGCATTTCTAGAATAGATAACATTTCAGCAAAATAGTATTCTACACGGGAAATGTTCATTTCATCAAGGATAATGGTGTAGATATCATCAGTGTATCCTGCTTGATATATTTCTTTTAATACGTCGGTTTCATTAAATTTCTTGGTAAATTCATTGAAATAACCGAATAGTTCAGTACGATCACGCCATGATGGTTGAACAGATGCTACGCATGAATCATGTTTTAGGAATTTTCCCCAAGCATACGCTAAGGAAGTTTTACCGGTACCAGAGATACCTTGTAAGATTACTAATTTAGTAGATGCTAAGGCTGATATGAATAAACGAATCATTTCTGGTTTGTAATATAATTTTAAGTGGGAGGCAGCAAAGTTACGGAAGTTTTCTACTAGTTCTTCAAGAGTAAAATTATTGTTATAGTTAACTACTTTATAGTTGGCATATTCATTATCAACAGTAGTTAACTTAGGGAATCTACTAGTAGTGGTATCAACTTCTTCTTGTCCTGTCTCATCAGTATCAACGGTAGGCTCTTCACCAGGCTTTAATCCTAGTTGTGAGACTTTCATAGCTAAGATATTTTCTTTTTCTTCCATAAGAGTAGCTACTTGATTATTTAGACTAGCTACTTCTTCAAGAAGAGATTCTTGTTCTACTAGAGTTTTACGGAAGCGAAGATATTTACGGATTAAGAAGTATATTAGAAAGCCCATTCCAAATACTATAGCAACAATACAAATGATAGCTAAGGATACAAGAATCCATTCAGGAGCACTGAAATCATCTTTATAGAATCCGACGATAGCTACATATTCAGGAATATTAAACATATTGATAAGGCCAGTCTTTATACCTTTAAAGAAAGCTATAAAACCAGAGAAAAATTGTGATAAAAATTCATATAAGAATCTAAAAAATGTATCCATAAATCACCTACTACTTTTTTATTATTAATTTATCTTCATCTAAATCATAAGATAAATCTTCTGAGACAATAATATATTTAAAGATATCAAGCCATATTTTATTTTTTTCTTGATAATCAAAGGAGTCATCTAATTCAATAGCAAATTTATATCCATCTTTTATATAATCATCAATTGTATCTTTATATGTTAAGTAATTGGTATAAGTAAACTTGATGATTATATTTTCTTTAACTATTTCAGAATCGATGGTATTAAATAAACGAGTTAACTTATCTTTTTTATCAAAGATAGATAGAGGAAAATCAACGATATACTGAGGGTTGTAGTTTCCACTAATGGTATTTTCTAATATTTGTTTATTTATTAGATGATAGATTATAAATGTTTTGTCTTCATTGATAAGACCGGTATGATATACTTTATTAATTGAATAACTACTATAAATTCTTGGAAATGTTATATCATAAGCTAGATTAGCAAAGTAAACATTTTTGTTGTTGGTCTTAGTTAAACTAAGGGTTAATCTTTCATTATTAATTGATTCTAGGAATTGTTTTTTACGTTTTTCATTATCTTTAGCAAGGGATAAGAATTCTTTTTCAAACTCAGGATCTTCTACTAAGGATAGGCGTTTTATTCTAAAGGAAACAATGTCTTCTAATAAATCTTTTAGTGATGAATATTTAATAACGTCATCTAGTGGAAGAAGATACTTGAATACTAAGTAATTAGATTCAATGATATTTTTTTCTTCAGGAGTGGCATCATTCATTAATTCAATAGTTTTTTTCTTAAGATAGTTATTTATATTTGATTCATATGATTTATATAGATGATCATAGTAGTTATAATATCTAACCTCATAGTATGTGTCTAGTAGTTGAATAAAGATATCTTTTTTATACGATTTATCAAGAATTAGTTTGGCATAAGTAGTAAGATTCTTTTTAGTAAACGTTAAGTAATCTTTAGATATATTAGTAGACATGTAATCACCTCTTTATTATTGATTATTGGGAATAAGCAAAATCAACGATGGAATTATTATTTACGATGGGATAAGTATAGTTAGCATTAGCATCAGCTTTGTAGAATTTAACAGCTTCACTGGACTCTAGTGGTATACGGAAACTGATACTATTAACATAATTGTAGCCATCTATTTCAGTTGTGGTATAGTTCTCGGCATTGAGATAGGCTGTGGCAGTCATATCAAGAATAACTACAGTTGGATCAAAAGTTAAGGTAATTAGTGGTAAAGCACATTTAGTTTTATCTTCATCGCTTAAACCTTTGTAGGTATTATAATCTATTCTTTGATTAACAATGTATGATCCAAAGGCTTCTTTTACTAAATAGTAATCGGTAGTATTGGTAACACTTAAATCAAAATATGGACGGCCAGCAACGTCATCAATGGCATATGAAATACCAGGAATACCAACTTTTAGGATAAATCTAGCACTAAGAGTCTTTTTATATGGACTGGTACTTTTGGCAGTTATTTCAATCCATACTTCATCTTTATCTTTAAGAGCAGTATTAGGAGTGATAGTAGCACTGAAATAATCTGAGGTACTAGCGGAATACAAGACGCCATTTGTTTTGCTTATTTCACAAGTTGCTTTTGATGAGCATACATAACTTAGCTCATATTCTATATCACTTTCGGCATGTACTAGATTATTTTTAGTATTATTTAGGTTAATGGTAAAGGTATATGAATCAACACCTGACCAGTTATCTATTTGATAAATACTTCTATTAGTGGTTAATTTATCACTGTTAAAATAAAAACTTTTACTAGCTAGATATATATCTTTAATTTCATTATAGGCATATCTACCAAAGGTAGTTGTAATTATTAATAATACTAGCGATATTCCAACGATAATATATATTTTTTTATTTTTAGGATCTATCTTATTTATTTTTTCGATAATTTCTTTTATTTTTTCAGGAAGTTTAAATTTTTCTTTTTTGACTTGCTTGTTTTTTGATTTATTCTTTAATACTTTCATAGTATATCCTATTTTTTTATTTCCCTGATAATTTGATAAATTTCGTAGATAAAGGCTACTAGCATTGGAAAGATGATAATTATCAAGTAGCCCCATTTTGAAGTTAGAAGACTATAGATAGTTCCTAGTACACTATAGGCAGAAGTTGTTTTAGTAGTGCCAATAAAGTTATCATCATTATATTTTTCTTCATTATCTAAAGTGTAAGTATAAATACCATCTCCGACTGGTTCAACATTAACTATTTTATTTATTTTTACTTCTACAGGAGAATTTTGTAAATCATAATAGATAACGGCATCTCCTTTACGGTATTTTGTACTTTTCTTAACTACTAGTAAATCGCTTTTATGATAATTATAGGTTTTATCTTCAAGTATTAATAGTGTTTTATCTTTAAATTCAGATACATTATACTTATTATATGATAATAAGCAATATGTTACGACGATGGTTATTATGATATATAATCCTATTAATATATTTCTTACTACTTTTTTCATATTATCACCATTTTAATTATATCATAGTTTTAGTTAAATGCAAAGATTTATCTACGATGATTTATTTTGTTTTTGACTTGTATTTAATTTTATGTTTTATAAGGCTATTATTTGTTTATATTTTAGTTTTATATGAATAGTTATTTTGAATATAAAGAAAAAAGACACACTCTAGGTATGTCTTAATTTTATTGGATTAATAAATATTATTTATCAAAGCCATATTTCTTGTTAAACTTATCTACTTGTCCTTTTCTTGTAGTATTGTTTTGTGTTCCAGTATAGAATGGATGACATGCAGAACATACTTCAACAGCGATATCTTTTTTAGTAGATCTAGTTTTAAATGTATTACCGCAAGCACATGTTACAGTGGCTTCAACGTAATTTGGATGAATATTCTTTTTCATATGTTTCTCCTTTCGCCATGACTAACAGTAAGTCATAGTAATAAATTCGTTTTATATTATATCAAGATTTTTTTAATTTTTCAACTAAAATTTTAATTATTTCTTTTTTTCCTTGATTATTTAGATAAAATTTAGTGTTTTCTGCTAATAATTCTGGCTTGTTATGAAGAGAATGTTCTAAATCAAGGTATGTATAATGATAGGTATTGGCTAATTTTTCTAATTTATAATTTAGATAGGTATAGATATCTTGGTAACTTGAGGTAACATTATAATATCCTAGAATGAATACTTGATCATAATCATAGCGATTTATTTCTTGAAGAATTTCTTCGTAAGTAGTTAACATATTGTTTATATAAGTATAGATATTGTTAGGATCATCCTGAAGTTTGGAATAAATATCATTCATACCAAGAGATATTATTAGGATATCTGTCTTTTTTAGGACTTGATGAATTGATACTTTGGTATTAGAGACTTCTTTTTCTTGATTATATTTGATGATATTTAGTAAGTCTGTGAGACGGTAATCAGGATCAGTAAAGGTACTATTATATATTATTTTACTGTTAATTTGTTTATAGTTGTTATCAGCAATATTATCACCAATAGCAGTATAAGTTAATTCTTCTTTTTCAGTTAACTTGTAAATTACATAGCAGGCAAAAATAGAAAGAAAAAGAAATAATATAGGTATTATTTTTTTCATAGGATCACTACTAAATAATATTTATATTAATTCTATTTTAGCACCAACTTGGGTTAATTTTTCAATTATTTTATCATAACCACGCAAGATATAGGAAATGTTATCAATAGTGGTTGTTCCTTCAGCGATGAGGGCCGCTACTAGAAGAGACGCACCTCCGCGAAGGTCAGTGGCTGATACTTCTGTGCCTTTTAATTTAGTTATTCCTTTGATAACAGCTTTACGATTATCTTTTCTTACTTTGGTTTTTGCTCCCATTTTATTTAGATATTCAAGGTTTTGGAAGCGATTTTCATAGATGGTTTCTTCGATTACGCTACGGCCTTTGCATTGTGTTAGGAATGTGGCCATTATTTGTTGTAAATCTGTAGGAAATCCTGGATATACAAGTGTTTTTATATCAGTAGCTTTGTATTTTTTTGGAGCATTTACGATAATGTTATCAAGGCCTACTTGCATATCAACGCCAGCTTCAGTGAGTTTTGCGATGAGGGCTTCTAGGTGGTTAGGAATCATGTTATCAATTTTTAGATTTTTTCCTAATAAAGCTGCGATGATTAGATAAGTACCAGCTTCAATGCGATCGGGAATAACTTCGTGGAAACATTTATGTAAGTATTTAACTCCAATAATAGTTATAGTACTGGTACCGGCTCCTTTGATTTTGGCTCCCATGTTGTTTAGATAGGTAGCAATGTTTACGATTTCAGGCTCTTGAGCGGCGTTATCAATAATAGTTTTACCTTTTGCTTTTACAGCTGCTAACATGATATTGATGGTGGCTCCTACGCTTGGGAAATCTAGATAGATATTGCTGCCATGTAGTTTTTCAGCTTCAATTATAAAATGATTATCTTCTTCAGTAATAGTGGCTCCTAAAGATTCAAAGCCTTTTAAGTGAAGATTGATTGGGCGAGCTCCAATGGCACAGCCTCCTGGAAAGTACATTTCTACACGATTAAATTTTCCTAGGAGTGCTCCCATAAAGTAATATGAAGCACGTAATTTTTTTGATAACTCTTGAGTAATTTCACGATTTATAATATCACTAGAATTGATAACGACTTCTCCTGGGGTACGATCAATTTTAGCATTTAAATGAAGAAGAATTTTTTCAAGATCATCAACGTCAGTTATGTTTGGGACATTACTGATTGTAACTGTTTCATCACAAAGAATAGCAGCTGGTATAAGGGCTACAACACTATTTTTAGCTCCGCCGACAGTAATAGTTCCAGTTAGTTGATGACATCCTTCAATTTTTATTTTAGGCATAATTACCTCCTTGTATATTTTATGTATTTTTACTCGTTTGGTTCAACTATACGATACCATATTATTAAGTTTTTTGCAATATTTTCAAGGAATATTTACTTTTTATACACTTTTTAATTCTTATATAGAACTTGTTTTTGATTGACATGATATATAAAAAGAACCAGTCTCTATAATTTAATGAGTTCTGTTTCTTTATTTTGAGTAGCAATAATTATATTATCTACTTGTTCATTTTCCTTATTTAGACGATTTGTTAGGGTTTTATAAGCAAGTTCTTCGGTATTATTCTCTTCGGATAAGTGGGCCAATAAGATATATTTTGTTTTATCTCCGATGAATTTAGCTAGATATTTAGCTGAATCATAATTTGATAGGTGGCCTTTATCGGAGAGGATTCTTTGTCTTAATTCAAAAGGATATTTACCATTATTTAGCATTTCTACGTCATGATTACTTTCCATTATGTAGAGATTTCTATTGGATAATAGGTCAAAGTATTTACGATTGATATATCCAGTATCGGTAATGTATACAAGGGATTTATCTTCGTTATTGATAATGTATCCTAGGGAATCTTCAGTATCATGAGAGGTATGAATTACTTCTACATGGATATCTTTAATATCAAAGGTTTCTGTATCGATAAGATGATAATTTTCAATGTAATCAAGGTAAGGATACATTTTTTCAGTCATATAGACACAGGGATTAATTCTTTTTAATAAGACTGGTAATCCTTTAACGTGATCGACATGGATGTGGGTAATTAGGATAGCATCTAGGTCACTAGGGTTAACATTTAGGGAAGTTAACTTTTCAAGGATATATTTGCTACTGTTACCGGCATCTATTAATATTTTTGCTTGATTTGTCTCAATATATGTAGTGTTTCCTTTACTGCCGCTAGATAAAACGCATACTTTCATTAGTATAAACTTAATGGATTTACGGTGTATCCGCCATTATATGGGACACCAATCCATACTCCAAAGTCTAAGTGAGTTCCTTCATATGAGGATGATCCGTATGCTGGGGTAGGAACGACATATCCAGTATTTCCCATAGTTGCTATTTTTTGGCCACGGGATACTGTTTGACCAGGTCTTACTAAGACGGTATTTAAGTGCATATATTGAGTATGATAGCCACCAATGTTGTGATTAATGATGATATAATTTCCACGAGTACTATTACAGCCTGTGTTACCACGAACGCAGCCACTTCCGACAGCTAGAACAGTACCGTTATTAGCAGCATATATTGGAGAACCAAAGCCAACATAAATATCGATAGCAGCATGGAATGAACCCCAACGATATTGATAATATGTTGTAATGGTATATGGTTTGTTAGTTGGCCATGCCCAGTATGATAGGTCTGCTACGTTAGGTACATATTTATCACCTTTAACAAGTATTTTGCTAACTGATGGTTTTATTTCAACACTTCCTACCATAGCAACGTCTACTAATTGGCCATTAATATATTGATATTTTCTAGTAACTTTATCAATACCATCTTCACCTTCTCTTTCAGTATAAGAGTATCCTACTACTAATTCATCATCATATTTGATTTCAGTAGTATATTTAGATGGTTCTTCTTGAACAGAGTGTTTTTCTACGACGATGCTTATTATTGGATTAATTAATCCTACTACAACGCGTTGTGATTCGTATAGTAAGTTGTTAGCACTAGTAAATTCAGGGTTGGCTATTAGGAATTCTTGAGTATTTAATTTATTAGCATTAGCAATTGATTCAATAGTGTCGCCTTCTTTTACAATGTAGGTATCTTGCTCTTTTTCAGTACCATATAGTAAATATTTTGTCAAGGTAGCTTTATCAGTAAATATTTCTTCATCTGTAGAGATATATCCTTCACGATAAGTTACTTTTTCTTTAATATAAACATTTTCAATTAACTCACCGGTATCAACGATAGGTTCTTGTGTAGAATTCATAAATTTAGTATATTCCTCATTGTCTACAAAGGCTTTTACGATATCTACAATAGCATCATCAAAAAGGCTTTTATCAATGACATTGATGGTAATTGTTTCAGTTTTTTTCTCATCTTTGTTTTCTTCGTTGTTGGCGTCATCATTTTCATTAGCTACTTCTTTTTCGATGTCAACGATAATTCCTTTTACAGTAAAGTTTTGTTTATTCACAAGCATTCGATATATTTCTTCATTGGTATTGCATTTTCCATTATAAGTAATTATCTTTTTAATTTCTACACCTTTTGGGGTATATATTTTATCAACATTATATTTAGTTTTCAATTTTTCTTCTTGTTCATTGATATATGTATTAAAATTATCTTTCGATTTAACTGTTCCTATTTTTTGGCCTTCTAAGTAAATAGCATATACTTCTTCAGGGGTTTTGTTAGTTGTTAGTTTGAATCCTACTAAAAAGATACTGGCAATGGATAATATGATAACCATTATGATACTAAAGGTCCATTTTTTTGACTTATTTTTCATTGTTACCACCATCCTTCTTTAGAGATAGGAATGTTGAGGTTTTCTTTTTGAAGAGCATATCAATAGTAGCAGTTGGTCCTTGACGATGCTTTAGGATGATTAGTTGGATCGGTGTTGGGATAGAATCGTCAGTTTGTGGGACATCTTGATCGGGTGCATGAAGGGCTGCTACGATGTCGGCGTCCTGCTCAATGGCACCAGACTCACGCAAGTCACTTAGGGCTGGGCGCTTATCTTCTCTTTTTTCAACATTTCTTGATAACTGTGATAAGGCAATGACTGGAACATTTAATTCCAAGGCCATGGTTTTTAATTTACGTGATATTTCAGATATTTCTTGTTGTCTAGCGCCTTGATATTTTCCTGATGAGTCAATTAATTGTAAGTAATCGATTACTACGAGGCCAAGGCCTTCTCCTTGAGTGGAAAGACGGCGACATTTGGCTTGAATCTCGCTAGCGGTTGTAGCGGTCCCATCATGGAAATAGATATTAGTATCTGCTAATTGGCTGATAGCTTCATTTATACGGCGATAGTCTTCGGTTTCGAGACGACCAGTTTGAAGTTTTTTGCTATCTATTTGACCAAGTGAGCTAATCATTCTCATTACCAATTGTTCAGCAGGCATTTCTAGTGAGAAGATGGCAATATTCTTCTTAGTGGACTTAGCTGCAGCGGTGGCAATGTTTAGAGCAAAGGCTGTTTTACCAACGGCTGGACGCGCAGCAATGATAATTAGCTGTGTCTCATGGAGACCTTCGGTAACATTATCGAGATCTCTTAAGCCGGTTGTTAGTCCTGTTATACGGCCTTTATTTTTAACTAATTGTTCTATATCATCTTGAGTTTTATTCAAGACGTCTTGGATTTTTCTAAATTCAGTTGTTCTTCTAGTTTTACCTACATTTAAGATTTCCCTTTCAGCTTCTTCGACAGCTGCTCCGACGTCTACGTCACTATCATAAGCAGATTTCTCAATGGAAGTAGCGGTTTCAATTAATCTTCTTAAGGTATATTTTTCAGTAACAGTGTCAATATAGTACTCAACATTGGCTCCGGTAGCGACACTATTAATTATTTCGGATAAATATTCAACGCCTCCGACTTGATTTAGAAGATTACGATCAACTAATTCAGTAGTTACGGTATTGACATCAACTGGTACTTGTTTTTGATACAAGTCTTTAATTACTTCAAATATTTTAGCATTGCTATCAAGATAGAAATATTCTTTTTCAACGTCTTCACAGCCTTTTTGAAGGGATGATCTTGACCAAAACAATGAACCTATAAGGGCTTTTTCAGCATCAATATTATTTGGCAATCCTTTATTCATGTATTCACCTACCCTTTTATGTCATTTAATGACTTCTTATATATGATTATACTATAAAATAAAAAATATGTCATTATTAATGAGTGGAAAAATTTAATAAAATATAAAAGAAAACCTCTAGATAAGTTCTAGGGGTTATGTTCTTTTTATATAATTATTTCTCTTTGATAGTTATTTTTACTTCTCCAGTTACTTTTTTATGAAGTTCTATTTTTACATAGTGAGCTCCTAGTAGGTTAAGGGTATTATCAGGTTTGATTTTCTTTTTATCGATTGAGTATCCTAGTGAAGTTAATTTTTCTTCTATTTGTTTGGTAGAAATATTACCAAATGTTTTGCCATCTTTACCAGCTTTTACTTCAAAGATTATATTTTCATGGGAAAGTTTTTCTTTGATTGTATTAGCATTAGCTATATCTTCTTTTTCTTTTAAGGCTTTATTCTTGATATCTTCATTTAATCTTTCATTACTTGTCTTGGTGTATTTTACAGCATAGCCATTTTTGATTAAGTAGTTTGTGGCATAACCATCAGATACTTCTTTGATATCTCCTGATTTACCTTGTTTTTTTAAATCTTTTATAAATATTACTTTCATTTTATCACTTTCCTTTCTTTAATTATAGCATAAATAGTAGGTAAATGCACTAGTTATGCATAAATACAGTTATTTTTTACAATGATAACTGCCCTATTCTTTTTTAGTTTTTACTGATTGTTTAAAAAATTTACTTTTTATTTAGATACTTTTTGTATCTTTAAATTATTTGTTGTAATTGTCTTTTATTTTTTGTATTTTATGCTGTGCGTTTCCTATACTACTTTTTTCTATAGATATTTATTTTTTTAATTTGTTATTTTACAAGGGATAATCTTTATATGTATTTTGAATTTTGGATAATAGAAAAATAAGCTCTATTAAAAAGCTTATTTTGTAGTATATGGTATAAATCCCATGTATCTTGCTAATTTAACTTGTTCAGCTACATGTCTTTGGTGCTTTGCACAAGTACCAGTGAATCTTCTTGGTAAAATTTTACCTGAATCATTAATATATTTACTGATTACGTCTACATTTTTGTAATCAACTGGTTTTCCAATACACATATAGCAAACTTTTTTTCTTTTCTTACGAAATTCTGCCATTTTTGTTCCTCCTTTTTTAGAAAGGTAAATCGCTATCACTAATTTCTACTTTTTCGCCAAAACTAGCAAATGGATCATTATCAACAGAAGTTGTTTCTGCTGGAGCTGGCATATCTACGTCAAATGGATTATCATCCCTTGGAGCTGATTGTGGAGCTCTATTTTGATCATTTACTGAACCTAAAAATTCAACATTGTTGGCAATTACTTCAGTGACATACACTTTCTTACCTTCATTATTATCGTAGCTTCTTGTTTGAATTCTTCCTTCAACAGCTACTTGTCTTCCTTTTGTTAGATATCTTGCAACATTTTCAGCTGGTTTGTTCCATACTGTAACATTTATAAAATCAGTTTCAGGTTCATGTCCTTGAGATACTGGTCTTGAAATAGCTACATTTATTTGACATACAGCAGTTCCTGTTGGAGTGTGACGCAATTCTGGGTCACGAGATAATCTTCCAATTAAAAATACTTTATTCATGTTTCCTCCTACTTTTCAACATTTAGAATTAAATGTCTAACAACGTTTTCATCAATTAGAGCAATTCTGTCAAATTCTTTAACAGCCTTGTCACTATTTGAATCAATGTTATATAAGAAGTAGAAACCAGACTTGAATCCTTTAATTTCATATGCAAATTCTTTTTGTCCAAGTTCTTTTGATAAAGTGATAGTTGCTTTGTTATCTGTTAGAGTTTTTTCTAATTTCTTAACAGTATCTTTAACAGCTTTTTCTTCTAAATCAGGCTTTACGATGAACATTATTTCATACTTTCTCATTCTTACACCTCCTTATGGACTTGTGGCCTTTTACAGGCAAGCAAGGTAATAGAACTTTCGTTCAAGTGGTATTATAGCAAATTATTTGGTGAAAGTAAAGGAAAAATTTATCTTTTATTTATTTTTTACTGGGTATTTGATTTATTGATTGTTTTATATTACTGATTTATTTTGATCACTAGGATAATAGCCCAGTATTATAGGAAAGAAAAAACTTTCAATGAAGTTTTAACTGTTATAATACTTATCAATATCAGTTGGTACTTTGTCATTGATTACGGCATTAATAATTTTTTCTTCTTGTTCTTTAGATACGGGGCGACCTGTCATTTCAGAGAGAGTTCCAATTACCTCCTTTAAAGTTTTTTCATCTTTCATGTTTCCATTTTGAAGTTTTCCTGCTAATGATAAGATAGTATCTTTATCTACATTGGTTTTCTTTTCTACTTTTTTAAAAAAATTATCTGAAAATCCCATAATTCCTCCTTATGATAATAGTATATGATAGTGAGGCTTGGTTGATAAAAGAAAAATACTCTTTTTTGGAGTATTTATTCTTCATTACGATTTTTAAATTCTATTTCAATAGGAGTTCCTTCAAAATCAAAAGATTCTCTTATTTTGTTTTCTAAGTATCTCTCATAAGAGAAGTGTACAAGGCCTTTACTGTTAACGTTAAAGACAAATTTTGGAGGAGTTATTCCTTTTTGTGCTACAAAGTATATTTTTAATCTTTTTCCTTTATATGAAGGAGGTTGATTTAGGATAACAGCATCACGAATAATGTCATTTAGGATACTTGTTTTGATTTCTTTTTTGCTGTTTTCATATACTTTTTTGATTTCAGGCATTAGGGTATGAATACGTTTTTTAGTTTTAGCTGATAGGAATACTATTGGGACATATGAGAGAAACTGAAATTCAGCACGCATTAGTTTAGTGTATTCAGCGATAGTCTTATCTTTTACAGTATCCCATTTATTAACTACTAATACTAAAGGTTTACCAGCTTCGAGGGCATAACTAGCAATATGTTTATCATGTTCGATAATGCCTTCTTCAGCATTGATTACTACAACACAAACATTACTTCTTTCAATAGCTTTCATAGCACGAATTACACTATATTTTTCAATATTTTCATAGATTTTACCACTTTTTCTAATACCAGCTGTATCGATGATAACATAATCTTCTTTTTCGTAAGTAAATGGTGTATCAATAGCATCTCTAGTAGTACCTGCTATATTGCTAACAATTGATTTTTCTTCATTAACAATGGCATTTACTAGGCTACTTTTTCCGACATTTGGGCGACCTATTACACAGAACTTAATTTTATTATCTTCTAGGAGATTTAGATCTTCTTTTGGTGAAAAGTCTTTAGTTATTTCATCAAGTAAGTCCCCTATTCCTAGATTATGTTCTCCACTGATAGGAATTATTTCAGGGAATCCTAATTCATAGTAATTATAGATATCATTTTTACGTTTTTCATTATCAATTTTATTTACCGCAAGGATTACTCTTTTATTACTTTTCATTAACATATCACGAATTTTAAAATCATTAGCATTTAGTTCTTCTTTACCATCTAAGATGAATACAATAACGTCAGCTTCATCGATGGCTAGACTGGCTTGAACTATTATTTCTTTATTAAAATCAGCATCTGATAAGTCTATTCCTCCGGTATCTATTAAGTGAAATTTATAATCTTTATATATAACGTCACCATATATTCTATCACGAGTAACTCCTGGAGTATCTTCAATGATAGAGATTTTTTTACCTACTAGTTTATTAAATATTGTAGATTTTCCGACATTTGGACGGCCTACTAAGGCTACTGTTGGGGTTTTCATATTATTACCTCCTTATATAATTATTTTATTTCTAGTGTTTCAACTAATTTGTTGTATACTTCTTGACGACCCATTTTTGTTACACTTGAGAAAAGAATTAAATCTTCTTCAGGTACATTTAGGGTTTTAGTAATTAGATTTATTGATTTTTGATGAGTATTTTTGCTTACTTTATCTACTTTAGTACAAATAATAGTTACTGGTACATTGTAGTATTTTAAGTAATTATACATCATGACATCATCTTCAGTGGGTTTATGACGGAAATCTATTAACATGAAGACCATTTTTAAATTGTCTCTTGATTTTAAATATTCTTCCATTATAAGACCAAATTTTTCTTTTAATTGTTTACTTACTTTAGCAAAGCCATATCCTGGGGCATCTACTAAATAGAAATAGTCATTGACTAAATAGAAATTTAGAGTTTGCGTTTTACCAGGTTTAGCACTTGTACGAGCAAAGTTTTTTCTATTAATTAATGTGTTGATAAAGCTACTTTTACCAACGTTAGAACGACCTACTAATAAGAATTCATTTTTGTCTCCAGTGGGAAACTGACTGAGTCTTACGGCAGATATTTCTAATTTGACGTCTAAAATTTTCACACAAATCACCAGTATCATTATATAAAAAAAATAGAAAATAGTCAAATTTATGATAAAATATTTTTGTGATGGGGATGAAGTTTATGAATGAACTATTAAATAAATGTATGTTATGTCCAAGAAATTGTGGGGTAAATAGGAATCAGGGAGAAGTAGGTTTTTGTAGATCGGGGAATAGGATACGGATTGCTAAGGCTTATTTACACAAATGGGAAGAGCCTCCAATAACAGGAAGTAATGGATCAGGAACAATCTTTTTTAGTGGGTGTAATTTGCGTTGTTTGTTTTGTCAAAATTATTATATAAGTGAACTTAATAATGGGGTAGAGATAGATACTTTAGAGTTGGCTAATATATGTCTTGATTTACAAAGGGAAGGGGCTACTAATATTAATTTGGTGACTCCTACTCATTATGTACCACTAATTATAGAAGGAATAAAGTTGGCTAAAGAGCGTGGATTAGTGATACCAATAGTTTATAATTCTTCGGGATATGAGAAAGTGGATACTTTGAAGCTATTAGAGGGAATAGTGGATATATATTTACCTGATTTTAAATATTATAATAATGAGATAGCTTTTAAGTATTCTGGATGCAAGGATTATTTTGAGTATACGAGTGAGGCTATTAAAGAGATGGTTAGGCAACAACCTAGGTGTATTTTTGATAAGAACGGGAATATGGCTAGGGGAGTAGTTGTGAGACATTTAATTTTGCCTACTTGGGAAGAAGATAGTAAGATGATACTTAAGTATTTATATGATAATTATAAGAATAAGATATTTTATAGTATTATGAATCAGTATACTCCGGTAAGGGCATGTAAGTATCAGGAACTTAATAGTAGGGTAGAGGATACGGTATATGATGAGGTTATTGATTATGCATGGAATTTAGGTATAAGGAAGGCTTTTATTCAGGAAGATGGTACTGTTAGCGAGAGTTTTATACCGGATTTTGATTATGGGAAAGAAAAGAATTGATTTTTAAAAGGAGTTATGCTAGGATAGATGGTATAATTTTTATGAGATTATTTGAATAAAATGATAGGGAGAATTCTATTAGGAAATTATATGTGAGGAATAAGATGGTTAATGAGAAGAGTACAATATTGTTAAGACTTATTGATAATGGGTATAGTTTAAAGGAAATAATTAAATATTTAAATATTAACGAAGAAGAAGGATATTCTTTGTTTAGAGGGCTTCATTTATTTGGCTTTAAATTTGATAGGGAATATACTAGTGATGGAGATATTTATTATAAAATTAAAGATGATAGAGTACATAATGATATTGATAGGGAGATTATTGATAATAGTGATGAATTAGATATAATTATTACTTCAGATACACATTTTGGGAGTAGAGTAGAAGATTATGGGCTTATGGATATGGTGATGGAATTTTGTGATAAAGAAAGTATTTGTCTAAATATTCATGGAGGAGACTTTGTTTATGGAGTAATGAGGCTGAAGGACGGCACTGTTGGAAAGGAAACTAAGTATTTGGATGACTTAGAATTACTTCAGGACGTTATTAAGAAATATCCAATGGGGCTATTAAATTTTGTTTGTTTAGGTAATCATGATATAGCACCACTTCTTTATAAGGGAAGAGATGTGGGAGATTATTTTTTGAAGTATCGACATGATATTATACCAATAGGGTACGCTAAAGGAATTATTAAGATACAAGAAGAAAGAATTTGCATTAAACATGAAATTGATTTGAGAAAGACGCCTTTTAGAGGATATAATTTTACAAGTGTAAAGTTAGATAATAAGGGAAAAGAGAAAATTAGAATTATTGGACACACACATAATTATCAAGTATTTTTTGATGATAATAGACAAAATTTAACAATATATGCTCCTAGTTTGTCAAATTGTAAAAGTAATGATACTGTAAAAGCTATTAAAGCTAAATTACTATTTGATAAGGGTAGAATTAAAGAAATTATATTAACTCCAATGGTATTTGATAAGAAAATTACTTTATTAAAAGAAGAGAGATATAGTTTTGATGATAAGATTAATGTAGGAAAGAAGAGGGTATTAAAAAATACTGAGAATGATTAGATTCATTTTCAGTATTTATTTTTTAGTCATCATCACGACCTATTACGATAAGAGCTAATCTTAATATTTGGAGTAGGGTAGATGCAAGGGATGCTACATATGTAAAGGCTGCTGATATTAACATTGTTTTTGAGGCGGACTCTTCATATGTCTCTAGGATATTTAAGCTTGATAGTTGTTTACCGGCACGTCGCGATGCATTAAATTCTACAGGAAGAGTTACTAATTGGAATAATAGGATTGCTAATAGAAGGATTATACCAAATTTAGCGAGTCCTATAATATTAAATAATAAGCCAATTAGTACAACGATATAGCCAAATTTTGAAGAGAAGTTTACTAGAGGTACTAGTGAAGCACGAATTCTTAAGAAAGCATAATTCTCTTTATCCTGAATAGCATGGCCACATTCATGGGCTGCTACTGATACGGAGGCGATAGAGTATCCTTCATAGATATCACGTGATAAGTTAACTGTTTTGTTACGTGGGTCGTAATGATCAGTTAAATTACCAGATACAAGATTTACTTTGACGTCTTTTAAGCCATTAGCATCAAGAATAGTACGGGCTGTTTCTAGACCAGTCATTTTTTTAGTAATTGGTACTCGACGATATTTACTATAACTAATATTTATAAATATTTGAGCAATAGCAGTTATTAGGACTCCTAGGATAGGAAGGCCATAGTTTACTAAAAGATAATAATTATTATAATCCATTATTTCATCACCTCGTAGGTTGTACCTTCACGAGTGTCCTTCAAAACGATCCCCTTATCTAGTAACTCTTGACGAATAGAATCAGCAAGAGTAAAATCTTTATTTTGTTTAGCAATCTTTCTTTTTTCTATCATTTTATTAATATAAGATACTAAATTTTCATCTATTTTGTCTTCTTTTAATAAATCAAGAGACAATACTTTATCAAAAGATTCAATTAAAGATAACTTAGTATTGTTATTTAGATCACTTTTTAATACGTCATATAATACTGTTAGAGCATTAGAAGTATTTAAGTTATCTGATAAGGCATCAATAAATTTTTGATTGTATTCATTAAATAGTTTTTCATCTATGATACTGTCATCTTTTTTGATAGATCTTACTTTTGATATAAGTTTATTATAGGTATTATTAGCAATATCTAGTGATTCATATGTAAATACTAATTGATTCTTGTAGTGAGATTGAAGGCAAAAGAGACGATATGCAAGTGGATTATAACCTTTACTTACTAATAAATCAACTGTAAGAAATTCACCTTTTGACTTACTCATTTTACCAGTAGAATCGTTTAAGTGTTCAGAGTGAACCCAGTAGTTACACCATTTATGACCAAGATAGCTTTCTGATTGGGCTATTTCGTTAGTGTGATGAGGGAATATATTATCTACGCCACCACAATGGATATCTAGATATTCTCCAAGATATTTTAGAGATATACCAGAGCATTCAATATGCCAGCCAGGGTAACCTAGACCCCATGGACTATCCCACTTTAATTCTTGATCTTCAAATTTTGACTTAGTAAACCATAAAACAAAGTCAGCTTTATTCTTTTTATTAGTATCTTCTTCAACAGTATCACGAACTCCTGATAAAAGTTCTTCTGCTGTATGATTAGTTAGCTTGTAGTAATCAGGTAACTTAGATGTATCAAAATAAACATTACCAGAAGCTATATATGCATAACCTTTATCTAGTAAAGATGAAATTATTTCAATATAGAAAGGTACTAATGAAGTAGCAGGAATAACGGTATCAGGCCATTTTATATTTAATCTAGCACAATCATTTTTGAAACAATCAGTATAATACTTAGCTATTTCAAGAACTGTTTTATGCTCTCTTTTAGCACCCTTTACCATCTTGTCTTCTCCAGTATCAGCATCACTTGATAGATGGCCAACGTCAGTTATATTCATAACACGATTAACTTTATATCCAATGTAAGTTAAAGTCTTTTCAAGAATATCTTCAGAAATATAAGTTCTTAAGTTTCCTATATGAGCATAGTGGTATACAGTTGGTCCACAAGTATACATTTTTACTTCATCCTTATTATTAGGAATAAATTCTTCTACTTTCTTTGATAATGTATTATATATTTTCATATATAGACCTCCTTTAAACATTTACAATTATATCATTTTATATATTTTATGTAAACAATTTGCAAATAGAAAAGTATGTTTTATTTTGGGATGATTATGTTAATTTGTAAATATTTTTTCTGGTTAAATGTAAAGTTAGTTTATTTTAATTGATTTATAAATAGGGGGAGGGTATACTAATTGTAAGAGGTGAAGTTAGTGAAAGGTAGATTCATAGTGGTATCTGGGCCTTCAGGAGTGGGAAAGGGTACTATTTGTAAGAGAGTGATTGATGAACTCGGGGCGGAATATTCAGTTTCTTATACAACAAGGGAGCCAAGAGTTGGTGAAATAGATGGAGTTAACTATAATTTTATATCAAGAGAAGAATTTGAGAGAAAGATAGCTGAAGGAGATTTCTTGGAATATAATATTTATAATGGCAACTATTATGGAACAGGCAAGTCTAAGATATTAGAAAAACTTGATGAAGGAATTAATGTGATATTGGAAATCGATGTTAATGGTGGAAGAAATGTTAAGAAGATATGTCCTGATGCATTGCTTATATATATAGCTCCTCCTTCAATGGAAGAATTAAGAAAGAGACTTATTGATAGGGGAACTGAAGATATGGAAAAAATTAACAACAGGTTAAAGATAGCTCAAGATGAGATGAAGGAAGTTAGTAACTATGATTATATAGTTGTTAATGATGATTTAGATAAGGCTGTTTTAGAAGTAGAAAGAATTATAAAGGGAGAAAAAAATTAATATAATGAAATAAAAAATGGAAAAATTAATTTTAATGATAAGATTTGTTTATGATAAGATGATTATTAGTGAAGAGATTATGAGCTTGCGAATTTCATTATTTGGGTTGCTTTTTATTTTTCTTGTAGTATAATTTTGATAGGAGTGATATTATGAAAAAGAAAATATTTATAGGAATAGGAATATTTGTTGGAATTATATTGATTTTGATAGGAGTTTTAGTTGGAAAAGATTTGAAACAAGAGAGTAATTTAAAGAAAGAATTGAATGAAATAAGTGAAATGGTAAGTGATCCAGATGGAGACTTTAAAGAAATTTCTAAAAGACTTAACACTACAGTTACTACTGGAGATTATCAAAAGATAGAGAAAGCTGCTAAGAAATATTTTACGGATATATTAGATGATTTGATTGATCTAGTTACTGTACTTAATGATGAGAGAATTACAAATATTTTAACAGTAGATAATTATGTAAATGATGGAAAAGAATTTTTAACTACTAGAAAATATATTAAAGATACTAAAGAAAAGTTAATTACTGGTAGAGATAGTTATTATGAATTATTTACTGAAGAGAAAGTAATGACTTATCTAGATGGATTAACAATAGATGACTACTATAGAGATTTTTATAGAAATGAAATAATTGGGGATATTGAGAACGAAAAGAATGATAAGACAGTAGAGAAAGCTATTAATCAAATTATTGATATGTTAGATGATAGTGAGAAGATTATTAATTTCTTAGTAGAGAATAAGAATGCTTGGAAAGTAGAAGGAGACACTATTGTATTTGATACTAATGAATTAGTGGATCAGTATAATAATTTGTTACTTGAAGCTGATTTTATTGATGGAAAAGATTTAACATTTAGTAAATAATGAAGTGTAATATTAACTAGTTGTGTAGTAATTAGAGAATAACGATATTTAATTAATAGAAAAAGGCTATATATCTTAAATGGATTATGATATATAGTCTTTTAATTTACATATAGTTTTTTTTTATTAATTCAATTAGATCTTTAGCTGAATGAGAATTTATGTATTTTTCTTGATTAGTGATTAGTTCCTTACAAAGAGAAGGATTATCTATTAGGCTAGTTAGATTGCTGATTATTTCTTCAGGTGTTTGGCATGATAGAGTCATTTTTCTTGTAGAGAAAAAATTAGTGTTATAGGTCTCAATACCAGGAATAGGAAAGATATGAAGAAGAGGCTTACGTAGAGAAGTTATTTCAGTAGTTGATAGACCACCAGGTTTGGAAAGAACAATGTCTGATGAATAGATTAAATCATTTATATTATTAACGAATCCTAATGGAATGAGATTTGGGGATGGGATGGTTTTTAGCTCTTCAAGAAGTTTATTGTTGGTGCCACATACTACTAATACTTTTATATTAGGAAGGGCAAGAATATCTTTAATAATGTTAGTTATTTTACCAAAACCCATGCTGCCTAACATAACTAGAATAACTTTTTCATCTTTGGTGATAGATAAGTCTTCTCTAATATTTTTGGCATTTTTGATAAAATTTGTGGATATGGGGATGCCTGATGAGTACAAGACGTCTTTGTTAATTCCTTTGGCAATAAAACGATCTTCTAGGTCCTTTTGAATGATGAGATAATCAGGAGTAGTTTCTTCAAAGAAAGGGCATGGTTCATAGTCAGTAGCTACAGTTATAAAGTTAACTTTGGGATGATTTTTACTTTTGTTAATAGCTGTTAGAGTTAGGGAAGGGAACAAGTGAGTAGTGATGACTAGATCATAATTATTAGTAGTGATGTAATCATATAGTTTCTTTTTATGGAGTTTATTTACAAGATATACTGGACTAGTTACTTTGGTTTTGCTATATAGTTCTCCTAGTTTATAGACATTTTTGAATACTTCACCGGATCCTCCTAGTGTTGAGAGATATATTTTTGATGATAGTTCTTTAGCGTTAGTATTTACAATGTCATAGAAATCTTGATAGGTGGCTTCAATATTGTTAGAGGTTAGTTCTTCAAGGATATAACGGGCACATGAATTATGGCCTCCTCCGGTGCTACATGATAATATTAATACTTTCATTATTTGACTCCTTTCATAGCTTGATAAGTACGGTTTTTTAGGTCTTCAATACGAAGAGAATATTCTAAATCTTGATTAGGATATATAGGATCAAGAATGATGGCATGAATACATTTCTTTCTTTTATATAATTTATATATTCCTTTAGGGTTAGATAAGATAAACTTTACTGGTTGAATGGGTACATTAGCTGTAACGGCCATTTTAAAGGCACCATATTTGAATGATCTTATATCTTCATAGTAGGGCCACATTGAACCTTCTGGGTACATTTGAATTATTTTTTTATTATTTAGAGATTCATTTATTTCTTTATAGAATTTAGTTTTTTGATTTGGTTTAGTAGGGATAGGAATAGCATAGAGTAGTCTTATTAAGTGGCGAATAAAAGGAATTTTGAAATTACTTTGAAGAGTTGGATAGTAAACACGATGTGGATAATAGATAAGACCTATCATGGTACAATCCATAGGATGAAGATGATTAGATATAGATACAAAGCCAGTATTTTTAAGAATTTTTTCTTTATTTATTATTTTATATCCAAAGAGAAGCTTGTTAATTACTATTAGAAGTAATCCTATGGGGATATAGATAATATTTGATATAAGTGTAAATAGATAGTTAGTGGGAATATACTTATAGTTATCTTTTAGGGTAAAATTAAGGGGCTCCCATAAATGATAGATATGGGCGTCCTCTTGAATATTTGAATTTTTATAGTTGTACTGCTTCATAATAACTCCTCATTAAGAATAAACTTAATTTTATTAATATGGTGATTATATCATAGATAGAGAAGTTTGGCAATCTAGTAAGAGAATGGTGTTGGATAAGATAGTGAATACTATTAGTTAATTTTTTGAGAAGAGTATTTTATGGGGATAGATTGTTTTTATTTTTATATTTTTTTATGTGTAAAGTGATATTAAATAATTGTAGATAGATAATTCTTTTGTTATAATGAGAATAATAAAGAAGTGAAGTATATGAGTAGTAAAGAAAAAAGAGAATTAAAGAAAAAGAATAGAATTATATTTTGTATGATATGTCTATGTATAATTATAGGGATAGTAATATATTTAATTATTAATATGATTATAGGAAGAAATTTAAAGATAGATAATAGTTTGATAGCAGGATTAGATATTCAAGATAATGATATTTATATGATTAAAGATAGTAGAATATTTAAAGGGAAGAATCCAGATAATTATATTATATATAAAGGAATAGAATATAGAATTATTAGAATTAATATAGATGGATCATTAGAGATAGTTAGTAATGAAAAGATTAATATGCTAAAGAATAAGAATGATGATGTGAGAAAATATTTGAATGATATATATATTGATATGATAGGATATAATCATTTGATAAAGAATTCTTATTGTGAAGATATAATTAAAGATAATGAGATAGATAAGTGTAGTAAGATAAATATAGATGACTATGTGAGGATGCCTAGTATTGAAGATATAGTTAATTCAATGGATGGGGATGAGAGTTATCTATTAGATGGAGATAGTTATTGGATAAATAATTTTAGTAATGAGAAGAATTTTGTTATGAATAATAAAAAGATTAGTCTTAGTGATGAAGATAAATTATATGGAGTTAGACCAGTAATTAGATTAGATAAAAATAAGATTAATATTAGTATGGGGAATGGTAGTAAAGATAATCCTTATATAATAGGTAATGATAGTGAGATAGAAGTAGGAGATTATATCAAGATAGATAAAGATATATGGAGAGTATTTGATATAGATAAGAAAGAGATAGGTTTAGTTAAAAATAAGGGACTAACTTCTATTAGAATGTTTGGTAATAGTGATAAGTTTGTTATTAATGATAAGAATAGTGTAGGATATTATTTAAATACTAGTTATTTAGATAGTTTATCATATAAAGGTAAAATTAATAATCATAAATGGATGATAGGAGAATATAAAGATAGTTATAAAGATATAAATAGTGATAGTATTAAGGCTAAAGTAGGTATGATTAGTATTAATGATATTAAATTTAATGATCTAAATGGTTATTATTTAATTAATGGTAATGGAAAGGGAGAAGTATATTTATATGGTAGTAGTAAAGATACTTCTAAGAGTAATCTAGCTAGAAAGATTATACCAACAATATATGTTGATAAGTATAAAGTTAATAGTGGAGATGGTACTAAGAGTAATCCTTATATATTGGAGGGATTAGAATGAGAAAGTTAACTGTTATTAGTGCTATTACTACTTCTATAGTTATAGTGATAGGAATATTATTAGTTGTATTTGAAAAGGGAGTAATTAATTATTTAGTTAATAATAATCATATGATGATAGCTTCAATGATATATACTTCTAGTAAAGTAGAAGATAAGATTATTGAGAGGGATTATGTAGGTATCAACAGTTCTGTTGATAAGAAGATATTTAGTAGTGATACTATTAATAATGATAATAGTGATAATGAATATGATCAAGAAATATTAACTAAAAATGATGGAGAAGATTATAAAGTTATTAATTTAGAGATTAATGGATTTAAGAGTTATTTAGTAGCAATATATGATGCTTCTAAGGTTAAATTAGTTAGTTCAAAAGCATTTAATAAGAATAATACTGGTCAACAAACAGTTAAAGAGATTTGTAAAAGATATGGAGCTTCTGTATGTATTAATGGTGGAGGATTTGTTGACTGGGGAACTGGATCAGATATTCCTCAAGGCTGTGTTATTGAAGATGGAAAGATTACTTGGGATAGTAAAGATAGTCGTGGATTAATTGGATTTGATACTAATGATAAATTGGTTCTTGTTAATGATACTTGTCAAGGGGCGCTTGATATTGGAGTAAGAGATGCTTTAGAATTTGGGCCTTTCTTAATACAAGAAGGAAATATTTTAGTTGATGAAGATACTACTGTTGGAGGATTTTTAGGGGCTGCAAGAGTTGCTATTGCCCAAAGAAGAGATGGAATAGTATTATTCTTAGTAACTGAAGGAAGACACGCTAAAGGGCCTACGGTTTATCAAATAGCTAAAGTATTAAAACAATATGGAGCTTATACTGCTAGTAACTTAGATGGAGGTGCTTCTAGTAGTTTAGTTATTCAAGGAAAGTTAATTAATAATCCATTAAATATATATGGACAACCTGTTAATGGAGGAAATGGTAGAAATGTAGTAACAGGATTTGGATTAGTTAAATAATAGAAATAGAGATAAATTTAGGTATTTAAAAACGTCTTACATGTGATGCAAGGCGTTTTATTAAGGTTCAATAAAATTTTACTCCACACCAGATTTTATTGAACCTTTATTTTTTATAAATGAAGAGCTTTCTTTGGACAGTTAGCAGTACATTTCATACAAAGAATACATTCTGTACCATTAGTTCTTTTACGGGAATTATCTAACATATCAACATTCATAGGACAGTTTTTGATACATTTATGGCATGATATACATTTATCTTTATCACATTTTATACGCATAACGGAAAAATAGCTCATTGGTTTTAAGAATACTGTGATAGGACATATATATTTGCAAAAAGCACGATTATCTTTGAAGAGATAAGCTAGTGTTATTCCTACTATGTAGTATAGAAGGTTACCTATGATGAATGATACTAGCATGATATGACTTAGGTTATCTACTTTTAAGATAAATAATAGACTAACATAGATTAATGAAGTGAAGAAGGTTATATAACGGATAAATCCTATTTTTTTACGGGGTTCTTTTGGTACTTTATATGGTAATAAGTCTAGTACCATACCAGTCCAGCATGCATATCCACACCAGCCTCTGCCGAAGAATAGAGGGCCACATATTTTTGCTACGAGGTAATGGATGACAGCGGCTTCAAAGACTCCTAGAAATAAATAATACCAAAAGCCTTCTATTTGCATATTTTCTCCACAAATGATACCTAGATACATTAACATGTATGAGCCTATCATGAACTGAACAACATTTCTTGCATATTTTGCTTTATGAACGTATAGATATACTCCTAGAAATAAGCTAGTACCAATATAAGTAAAATTATAGAAATAAAATTTATTTTTTGTAAATATTGTTAAGGATATGGCTACACTTTCAAAAATTAGCCAAATAATTAATAGTTGCCAATTGTTTTTGATCCATTGTTTTATATTTTTCATATGTACTCCTTTGATATTGTTTTGATATATTTATTATATATGATATTTTAGTTTATGAAAAGATTTTATATATTAATTTATAAAAAATGTATTTGAAATAGATTATTGTAATTCAAAATAAAAAGCTCCATTCTTTCCACAACGTAATAAACGTGAAGTTTCGGATTGAATAGAGTTTTTATGTAAAATTATTTATTCATTTTCTTCAAATAATTCTTTTATATCAATATTTAATACTAGAGATAATCTCCATAATGTGCCTAATGAAAATGTTTGGTGATTTTTACTTTCAATATTTGATATAAATTGTGTGGAATATGACATCATTCGAGCAAGTTGTTCCTGTGTAATACCTTTTTCTTTTCTGATTCTTTTAATATTTTTACTTACCAATTCATAGACATAGTTTTCATCATTTCTATCAAACATATTAATCACCACCAATGACACTTCTATAAACAATCATCTACTATAAATTATTTTCTCATTTTTTTTGTAAAATATACTTACTCTATTCGAGTAAGTTGTGTTATAATAGAATTAAAGATAAATTACTTTTATCTTCAATTAAAAAGTATGCTAGTATAGGTAGTTTTTGATTTTATGTAGTGAAAGGAGGTAGGAAGTATGGCTGGCGAAAGTAAGTTTTGTGAGTTTTGTGGAAATGAAGTTCATATTGATGCTGTTATGTGTCCAAAATGTGGTAGACAATTAGAAGAATTAAAAACTGATAAAGGCAATAGTAATCCTCAAATTGTTATTAATAATAGTAATCAAATAAATGGACCTATTGTTCATGGTACTAAAGAGTGTGATAAGTGGATTTCATTTTTGTTATGCTTTTTCTTAGGCTTTTTTGGCGCTCACAAATTTTATGAAGAAAAAGCCGGATTGGGAATTTTGTATATATTCACTTTAGGATTATTTGGTATAGGATGGGTTATTGATCTTATAGTAATACTTTGTAAACCAAATCCATATTACGTTTAGGAGGAAAAAATGGAAGATAAAAAATTTTGTAAATTTTGTGGAGAAAAAATAGACAAGGAAAGTATTGTTTGCCCAAAATGTGGTAGACAATTACAAAATATAAAAGACCAAAAAGAAAGTAATAAAAATACTAAAGAAAGCAATAATGCTACTAAAACTAAATTTTACGAACAAACTTGGTTTATGTGGCTAATGTTAATTGTCTTTGCACCTGTTGGAATATTCTTTATGTGGATGTTTCATCCTGAGATGAAAAAAAAGACAAAGATAATACTAACTGTTGTATTCGCAATATTATTTATAATTATTATGACTTCAAATAATAATAAAACTGATGATAATTTAGGAAATAATACTAAATATGAGACAAACAAAAAAGTTGAAGTAACAGTTGTAGATTTTAGTTCTATGGAAAGAACTAATGTCGATAGTTGGTGTAATGAAAAAAAGGTAAATTGTAAGATAACTGAAGAGTATTCTGATACAGTTGCTAAAGGTTCACTTGTTAGTCAAAGTGTTAATGCAAACACAACAATACATGAAGGCGATAAAATAAACATTATATATTCTTTAGGAAGAAAGCCAACAAATGGTGAAATTAATGCTTTAAAGAAAGCAGAATCATATTCAAAAATAATGCATATGTCAAAAAAAGGTATATATAATCAATTAACGTCATCAATCGAAGGATTCACTGATGAAGAAGCACAATATGCTATTGATAATGTAAAAGCTGATTGGAATGCAAATGCTTTAGAAAAGGCTAAATCTTATCAAGAAACTATGAGTATGTCAAAAAGTGCAATTTATAATCAATTAACGTCATTTGTCGAAGGATTTACTGCCGAAGAGGCACAGTATGCTATTGACCATTTAGATGATTAAATCAAAAAGACAATCTATGTTACATAAACCTAGAATTGTCTTTTTCTTTTTTATGCCTTGTTGTATGTTTTAATAATTCAAATAAGGAAGCTTTATTTTATAAGATTTCTGAATAAAATATTTCTGTTCACAAAGTTTATATGACTATTCAATTTTGATTTTCAATTTTCTTAATTTTATTTATATCTGGATTGTTTTTTTTATATGGGATGGATGGTGTTGACTCACTCATTAAGCTACATGAAAAAAACACCTTTTTGGTGTTTGTATTTTCAATGGAGCAGATGAGGGGAGTCAAACCCCCGTCACAGCCTTGGCAAGGCCGTATTCTAATCGTTGAACCACATCTGCATGAATATATATGCTTTTATATAGATAATTTCCACGTGTAAGTTAATTATAGCAAAAATTAAGAAAATTGCAACCTTTTTTTGTAAAATATATAAAAAATATTGTATAATTAGATTTAGGTGATATAAATGTTTGAAAATTTAAGTGATAGATTACAAGGTATAGCTCATAAAATGAAGGGCTATGGAAAAATAACTGAAGATAATATTGCTGATATGATGAGAGAAATTAGACTGTCATTACTTGAAGCAGATGTTAATTATAAAGTAGTTAAAGAATTTACTAATAAAGTTAAAGAGAAGGCTCTTGGAGAAGAAGTTAATAAAAGCTTAAATCCAGGTGATTTATTTGTTAAAATAGTTAGAGATGAATTACAGGAATTGCTTGGGGGAAATAATGCTCCATTAGTTATGAATAAAAAGCCTACTATTACTATGCTAGTGGGTCTTCAAGGATCTGGTAAGACTACTACTAATGGAAAGTTAGCTAATTTTCTTAGAAAGAAGCATGGTAAAAAACCATTACTTGTAGCGTGTGATGTATATAGACCTGCTGCTATTGATCAATTAAAGCAGATTGGTAAAGAGTTAAATATTCCAGTATATAGTGAGGGAATAGGAGATCCAGTAGAGATAAGTAAGAATGCTATTAAGTATGCTAATGAAAATGGATATGATTATGTTTTAATTGATACTGCTGGTAGACTTCATATAGATGAAGAACTTATGGATGAATTAAAAAGAATATCTAGTGAAGTTAAGCCTGATGAGATACTATTAGTAATTGATGCAATGATGGGACAAGATGCTATTAATGTTATAACTGGATTTAATGATGCACTTAACCTTACAGGAGTTATTTTAACTAAATTAGATGGAGATACTCGTGGTGGTGTAGCTTTATCAGTAAGGCATCTTACAAATATTCCAATTAAATTTATTGGTGTTAGTGAAAAAATGGATGGACTTACAGAATTTCATCCTGATAGAATGGCTAATAGAATTATTGGAATGGGAGACGTTATTAGTTTAGTAGAGAAAGTACAAGATGAGATAGATGAAAAAGAAGCTATGAAAGCTGCTAAGAAAATGTCTAAGGGTACTTTTGATCTAGAGGATTTTTTAGGACAACTCAATCAAATTAAGAAGTTAGGTCCACTAGAGAATTTACTTAAAATGATACCGGGAGTTAAAAAGATGGGACTTGATAATGCTAAGATAGATCCTAAACAAATGGCTCATATTGAAGCAATAGTGTTATCAATGACTCCGGAAGAAAGACATAATCCTGATATTATTAAAGCTAGTAGAAAGCAAAGAATTGCTAAGGGATGTGGACTTACGGTGACTGATGTTAATAAATTGCTTAATCAATTTGAAGAGATGAAAAAAATGATGAAAATGATGAGTAATAAGAATTTTAAAATGCCATTTTAATAATAATAGAGAAAGATTAATTTCTTTCTTTTTTAGATAAAATTGTAGGAATTATAAGGAATTATATGATATAATGGTGATAGATATAACTTGGGAGGTAGAACATGATTAAAGGTAAACCATTTGTGAAGTGGGCTGGAGGAAAAAGACAAATTATTGATAAACTTAAGGAATATGTACCGGATGAATTTGGGACTTATTATGAACCTTTTGTAGGAGGAGGGGCTTTATTATTTGAGTTATCTCCTAAGAATGCTGTAATTAATGATTCTAATGAAGAATTAATGAATGTATATAAATGTTTATGTGATGAAGATAAATTTAAGAAGATGTGTAGTACTCTTAATAGATATGAGGCGGAACATTCGGAGGAATTTTATTATGAGATAAGAAATAAGGATCGTAATAAGAATGCTCTTAATAGATTATCTGATTATACTAGAGCTGCTAGAACAATATATTTAAATAAGGCTTGTTTTAATGGATTATATAGGGTTAATAGTAAGAATGAATTTAATGTACCTTTTGGTAAGAAAAATAGAGTTAATACTTATGAAGGTGGTAATTTAATTACTGTTAGTAACTATTTAACTATGAATAATATCAAGATACTTAGTGTTGACTTTGAAGAAGCTGTTAAAGATGCTAAGAAAGGGGATTTTGTTTATTTTGATCCACCATATGACTCTGATACTGGAACTTTTAATAGTTATACAGAAGAAGGATTTGGTAAAGAAGAACAAAGAAGATTAGCTAGAGTATTTAAAGACTTGGATAGTAGAGGGGTATATGTAATGTTATCTAATCATAATACACTTTTGGTTAATGAATTATATAAAGATTATAATATTCATATTATTGAAGCTAAGAGAAATATTAATTCTAATGGTAAGAAGCGAGGCAAAGTAGAAGAGGTTATTATAACTAATTTTGAAAATAAGCGAGAAATATAAGGACTTTAGTAATAAAGTGAACTTTTTGGTTTGCTTTAGAAAGAGTCTTTTTTTGTGATTTTTGTTTAGTCATATTTATTTTTTATTCATATTATAAAATAGATAGGAGGAACAAAGATGTTTTATAATGATGATTTTAGACCTGATGGTAATTTTGGATATGGTGATGGAATAGATATTAATATTAATAATAGTAATATGAACACTAATACTAATATGAATACTAATACCAATACTAATATGAATGTTAATGAAAATGAAAGCATGGCTTATGGAATGCAAAGTGGTCCTATTATTGAAGCTGGTAGAGAAAGATGCATTCAAAGAAATATTGTTCATGAAGTAAAACATATCTGTCCAATTAATACTAAAATAATTAACAATCATATATTTAGACATACTTATCAACCACACTATACTTGTAGTGAAGAGAATGTTGTAACTAATCAACAATGTGGTTCTTGTTGTCAATTCAGATAATTTGTAATCTAGGAAAGATCATTTGCGTAATGTGAGTGGTCTTTTCTTTTTGATGGATTATGATATAATAGTGACAAGAGGTGGTAAGATGATTGAGGATATTTTTTATAAACATATTATAAGAGAGGCTCAAACTGGAAGAATTGATTGTTTGGATTATTATAATATTGCATTTGAAACTGATATTATGGGAAAGAAATATTCTTATTTAGAAGATAGTGATGGGTTAATTATTCCTACTTTGATGATTAATGATAAAGAAGAATTTGATAGATTACTTAATGAATATGTGATGGTAGCGAAAGAGTTTTATGGAATAGATAGTTTTTCAGATGATGTGAAGATGATTAACTGGCAGAGTGATGAAGAGGGTAGAGGGATAGAGAAAACGATTATGACTCTTTTATGGGCTAATGCTACGATAGAGGATTTTAATGATCCAGTTAATTTTTTGAAGAGAAGAATTGAATTTATGAGAGAGGACTATTGTGATAGTCAAGTACTGGGATATTCTTTAGTTATGGGAGCTTGGGTAGAGATAGAGATAGCTAAGGATAAGATTACTAATGAGGGACCTTATCAATTTATAGTTAGATTAAGAAATGATATGGGTGAAGTAGTAGAAATGCCTCAGGTTAAGTTTGGATGCTTAAATGATAGTTTATATGTTTATGCTATACAAAATGGGAAAAATAAGACTGATAGTAAGTTTATGAAACAAATAAATAGAAAACTATATAAAGTAGGAATGGGATATATAGGAAACGATGACAGTGATGAGAATTTAAAGGATATAACAGCTAGTTTTTTATATGTATTAAGTATAGAGATAGCATATTTTAAGAATTTGGGAATAGATAATATTATAGTACCTTCAATACTTATAGAGAGATGGAATAATAAGAAGATAGCTAATAGGATGAAGATGAAGAGAGGAAAGATTACTTTAGATGAATATAATGAGAAGGAAGAGTATCAGGATTATTTACAAAGTAATTTGACTAATAAGCTTATTAGGACATTTTTGAGATTGGGATGCCACTTTAATAATATTGATATTAAAAGTTTTCCTTTTGAAAATGATTCTTGTTTGAGAATGAAGATTAGTGATGTGGCTGTACAAGGAAATAATTATTTATTGATGGATGGATATAATTTAATGAAAGGGAAAGGTAATACTAAGTAGTTTACAGGGATAATTGACAAATTAGTTATTACAGTTTCTTTTTTTTTAGAGTTATGATAGAATAAGATTTGTAGGTGATACTATGAAAAAATGTGCAATTATTTATAATCCTAATAGTGGTAGAAAGGCTAAATTTAAATATTTACCTCAATTTGAAGAGATGCTACATAATTATGGATATGAAACAAAGACATACTATACGGAATATAAAGGGCATGCTATAGAGATAGTAGAAAAGTTAGATCCAGTTGATTTAGTTTTATCTATTGGAGGAGATGGGACTTTTAATGAGTCTATGACTGGTAATTATAAGAGAAAAGATAGGCTTGTATGTGCACATATTCCTTGTGGTACTACTAATGATATAGGGGCGATGATGGGATATGGAAAGAATATGCTTACTAATCTTAAGAGGACTCTTGATGGGGTTGTTAAGCAAGTAGATATTTGTATGATTAATAATAAGCCTTTTATATATGTAGCTACTATAGGGAAGTTTGCGGATATTCCATATGAGACGCCTAGGGAGCTTAAGAAAAGAATTGGATACTTAGCATATATTAAAGAGGGGGCTAAATCTTTATTTGATAAGACTAATCTTAATGAGATTGTTTATGAGATAGATGGAGTTGAATATAGGGGACTATTTTCTTTTATTATTGTATCTAGTGCTAATAGGATAGCGGGTATTAATAATTTTTATAAGGATGTTAAGTTAGATGATAATAAGTTTGAGGTGCTTTTATGTAATATATCTAAGAAGAAAGATATTCTTAGGAGTTTATATTTTTTAACTTTGTATGATGTGGAGAAAGTACCGGGATTATATTTATATAAGACAGATAATTTGAAGATTAAGTTTATTGATAAGCCAAAGAAGCCATGGTGTATTGATGGGGAAATGTTAGACTCTTTTGTAGATAAATATGATATTAGGATTGATAGGAGTCTTAAGATGATGATTCCTGATAGGAATGTAGATAAGTTATTTGTTAATAAAGAATGAAATATATAGCTATTGGATTAATAAAGGTATATCAGATGATTCCTGGGCCATGGCACGGATATTGTAAGTATAAACCAACTTGTTCAAATTATGCTATTGGGGTAATGGGAGAGTTTGGATTTGTGAAGGGACTTTATTTAACTATTAAGAGGCTTCTTAAATGTAATTGTATTAGTAAGGGTGGATATGATCCAATACCTTTGAAGGAGGATAAGTATGGAAAAAGAGATTAATAAGCAAAGAAAGGATTATTTGAATTGGGATCAATATTTTATGGGAATAGCTAAATTATCAGCACTTAGAAGTAAGGATCCTAATACGCAGGTAGGAGCATGTATTGTAGGTAATGATAATCGTATTTTGTCAATAGGATATAATGGTACTCCGAATGGTTTTCATGATACGTTGTTTCCTTGGGATAGAGAGGGTAGTCCACTAGAAACTAAGTATTTATATGTATGTCATGCGGAGATGAATGCGGTACTTAATTATCGTGGTAATAGAAAAGAATTAGAGAATGCAAAGATATATGTAGATTTGTTTCCTTGTAATGAATGTGCTAAGATTATTATTCAATCTGGTATTAAGGAAGTAGTTTATTTATGTGATAAGTATGCTAATACTGATTCAGTTATTGCTTCAAAGAAATTGTTTGATTCTTGTGGAGTAGTGTATCGTAAAATCGAGGAAACTGGTAAAGAAATTAAGTTAGAGCTATAATAATATTAGTAAAAAACTTTACTTTTTTCAAAAATGGGTATATAATGTATATACATTTTTGATTTGCGCCCATAGCTCAATTGGATAGAGCGTTTGGCTACGGACCAAAAGGTTTGGGGTTCGAATCCCTATGGGCGCGCCATTTATGTAGGATTTTAGCACAATATGTGCTTTTTTTCTTGGAAAAATAGTTGAATATCATGGATTTATATGATATAATTTAGATATATCTTGACGAAGAGTGGCCGAAAATCCACTCTTTATTATTGATAGTTTGGAGGTATTATGGAAGAGAAAGTAAGAAAGTTAATTGAAGGAGAAGTAAACAAATTAGGAATATCTATTGATAGTGTTGTTTATGAAAAAGAAGGTGGTAACTATTTTTTAAGAATTGTTATTGACCGTGATGAAATTATTGATATTGATACTTGTGTAGAAGTAACTAATATAATTAATCCTTTGTTAGATCAAAGCGATATTATTAGTGATAGTTATATTCTTGATGTATCAACTAAAGAGAAGGGTGGTAAAGATGAATAGTAAACAAGCAAAAGAATTTATGAAAGCAGTAGATGCTATGGTAGCTGAAAAGGGTATTGATAAGGCTATTATTATTGAAGCAATGGAAGCTGGTATGGCTAATGCCTATAAGAAAAATACTGGTATGGCTAATGTTAAAGCTAAAGTTAATCCTGAGACAGGACAAATTAAGTTATATACTTATAAGACTGTAGTAGAAGAAGTAATTGATGAAGATACACAAATATCTCTTGAAGATGCTAGAAAGATTGTAGATGATATACAATTAGAGGAAACTATTGATACAGAAGTTAAGATCATTCCAGAAGAGTTTGGAAGAGTAGCTGTAGGTGCTGCTAAACAAATTATTGTACAAAAAGTTAAAGAAGCTGAAAAGAATCTTATTAATGAAGAGTTTAAGGATAAACAAGATGAAATTCTTATTGGTACTTTATCTAGAGAAGACGCTAAGAATTATTATGTTGACTTAGGAAGAGCTCATGGAGTATTACCAAAAGATGAAATTATTCCTGGAGAGAAACTAGTAATGGGATCTTCTATAAAGGTATATGTTTCTAAGATAGAGATTGGTACTAAAGGGGTATTTATCTTATTATCTAGAAGTCATTATGGATTTGTAAAGAGATTACTTGAAAATGAGATACCTGAACTTAGTGATGGAACTGTTATTTTATATTCAGTAGCAAGAGATGCTGGTAATAGAAGTAAGATTGCAGTATATACTGAATATGATAAAGTTGATCCAGTAGGAGCTATTATTGGAGAAAAAGGATCAAGAATTAATCGTGTACTTAGTCAATTAAATGGAGAAAAAATAGATGTAATTTTATATGATAAGGATCCTGTTAAATTTATTCAAAATGCATTAAGTCCTGCTAAGAATGTAGAAGTTAGAATTGTTGATGAGAAAAATAGGGAAGCACTTGCTATTGTTAATGATGAGAATTCTTCTTTAGCTATTGGTAAGAAAGGACAAAATGTTAAATTGGCGTCTAGACTTACGAAGTATAAAATTGCCATTAAAAAGGCAGGGGAGTTAAATGAAGAATAAAAAGATACCTATGAGAAGTTGTATTGTAACTAGAGAAAAATTACCTAAAGGAGAATTATTAAGGGTAGTGAAAAGTCCTACGGGAGAAGTTTTAGTAGATACAACGGGAAAGATTAATGGTAGAGGAGCATATATTAAAAAGGATATAGAAGTTTTGGAGAAAGCTAAGAAAAGTAAAATATTAGAGAGGATATTGGAAACGGAAATATCTGATTCTGTATATGAGGAGATTTTAAAAATAATAAATAATTAGGAGGTGTTTTAATATGATGAGCGTATTAGAATATGCAAATGATGTTAACAAAAGTGTAGAATTTATATTTAGTTTATGTAAAAAATTAGATATAGATGTTAATCAGGAAGATGATATGCTTCAGGATGATGATATAATACTTCTTGATAATGAAATAGAAAATACTGATGAAGCACTTGAAGTTAATGAAGAAGAGGCAACTTTAGAAGGTGAAGATTTTGATGATTCTTATGAAGAGGAATTGGAAGAAGTTAAAGTTGTAGCTACTGTTAAAAAGAAGAAAAAGAATCCTAAAAAAGATAATAAAAAAGATAATAAAGATAATAAAGATAATAAAGATGAATATGCTATGCAAAAGAAAGAAATGTATAAGCATAAAGAAAAATTACAATCTAATATTAATACTGAAGATGATTCTATTGTGTTATATACTGAAGGGATGAGTGTAGCAGATTTTGCTAATGTACTTGGAAAGAATGTTGCTGAGATAATTAAGAAATTGATGGGATTAGGAAAGATAATGAATCTTAATGCCACTATTGATTTTGAAACAGCTGAAATATTAGCTTTAGAGTTTGGTAAGACTTTAAAGAAGGATACTACTAGGGATGAAGCTAATTTTGAAGAGTTAGAGATTATTGATGAAGAGAAAGATTTAAGAGAGAGACCTCCAGTAATTACTATTATGGGACATGTTGATCATGGTAAGACTACTCTTTTGGATACTATTAGAAAGACTAATGTTGTAGCGGGAGAAGCTGGAGGAATTACTCAACATATTGGGGCTTATCAAATTATTTATAAGGATAAACCAATTACATTTATTGATACTCCTGGACATGCTGCTTTTACTGAGATGAGAGCTAGAGGAGCTAGTATTACTGATATTGTTATTATTATCGTAGCAGCTGATGATGGGGTTATGCCTCAAACAAGAGAAGCTATTGATCATGCTAAAGCTGCTGGTGTACCTATTGTAGTAGCAGTTAATAAGATTGATAAACCTAATGCTAATCCTGAGAGAGTTCTTACGGAAATGAGTCAAAATGGAGTTACACCTGATACTTGGGGTGGAGATACTTTATTTGTTAATATTTCTGCTAAGACTGGTGAAGGTATTGATGAATTATTAGATAATTTATTATTAATTGCAGAGATGCAGGAACTTAAAGCTAATCCTAATAGATATGCATCTGGTACGGTTATTGAATCTAAGATGGATAAGTCTCTTGGAGTAGTTAGTACAATACTTATTCAAAATGGTACTTTAAGATTAGGAGATGCTATTGTAGTAGGAAATAATGCTGGTAAAGTTAGAACGCTTAAGAATGATAAGGGAGAAAACTTGGTAGAGGCTACTCCTTCAATGCCAGTATCTATTACAGGTATTAGTGATAGTCCTTCGGCTGGAGATAAGTTTATGGCTTTTGAAAGTGAGAAGAAAGCTAAGGCAATTGCTGAAGAGAGAAAATTAGCTGCTAAGAAGAAGAATGCTAATAATGGTGGATCTGTATCTTTAGATGATTTATTTAATAGAATTGAAGCTGGTGAAAAAGAGATTAATGTTGTTTTGAAAGCTGATGTTAAGGGTAGTGAAGAGGCAGTTAAGAATTCATTACTTAAATTAGATGTTGAAGGAATTAGAGTTAATGTTATTAGAAGTAGTATTGGGGCTATTACAGAAAGTGATGTTGTGCTTGCTGCTGCTTCTAAGGCAATTATTATAGGATTTAATATTAGACCTAATAATAAGATAGTGGAATATGCTAAAGAGAAGGGTGTAGATATTAGATTATATAACATTATATATAAAGTAGTTGAAGAAATGGAAGCTGCTATGAAAGGTAAACTAGAGCCTATTTTTGAAGAGAAGGTTTTGGGACAAGCGGAAGTTAGAAAGTTATTTAAATTTTCTAAAGTAGGAACAATTGCTGGTAGTTATATTACTTCAGGTATTATTAGAAGAGATGCTAAGGCAAGAGTTATTCGTGATGGTGTAGTAATATATGATGGTAATATTAATTCAATAGCACGTGAGAAAGATCAAGTAAAAGAAGTTAAACAAGGTATTGAGTGTGGTATTACTATAGAGAATTATAATGATATTAAAGAGGGCGATATTATTGAAGCCTATGAAGTAGTGGAGGTAGCGAGATAATGGCAAAGATAGAGAATAGTGCTGATAGAAATTATTATAATGGAAGGAATATGTCTATTATTGGTGCTTATAGTGAGATAGCAAGGAAGGCTCGTATTGAAAAATATAGGGCTAGTGATAAACCTAGTTATCAAGATGAACAAAATAAGTTTGAACAAATGGAAGAAGGTACTAGATTATTTAAGTCTGGAGTTGAATATACGAATGAGGAACTTAGAGAAAAAGGATTCTATGTACTTAGACAATATTTAATTGAAGCTAGAAGGCATGAGGCTGCACTATATAGTTATGATTATGGAAAGAAAGCTTATGGTGAAGGGAAGAAGCTTGAGGATGTTAGTCAAATTTATCATAAAAATGAAAACTTTTTGAAAGGATACTGTGAAGAGGCTGGTAGAGACTTATATAGACAAGGAAAAGATATATCTGAAGCTGATAGTTTTTATCAAGAAGTATTTAATGTAGATAATTTTACTAGTGGATATTTTGATGAATATGCTAGTGATTGGTTTAAAGAAAATAAAACTTTAGCTGATGCTAATCAAGAGTTACTTAATAATAAATATTTCTTAGAAGGATATTGGAGAGCTCTTGGTAGAGATTGGTTTAATCAAGGAAAGAAAATTGAAGATGAAGAGGTTAAAGAATATGTACCAGAAGTTGATTATTTAAAAACTTACTTTGAGATTAATTTCTTGAAGGGATATCAAGAAGCTGAGAAAAAGGTACAAAAAGATAATATAACTAGATAATATATTTGATCAGAGGAGGTAAGACAATGAGTGTTAAATTAGAAAGGCTTAATAATACTTTTGTAGAAAAAATTAGTGAAATATTACACGATGAGATAAAGGATAAAGAAGTTAAGTTTGTAACTATTACTGAAGTTAGGATTACAAGTGATTTATCTTATGCTAAGGTATATTTTACTACTCTTGATGAAGATAAGAAGAAAGTAGAGAACTCTCTTAATAAGGCTAGTGGTTTTATTAGAAGTTGTCTATGTGATAAGGTACAAATTAGAAAGATGCCGGAAATACATTTTGTTTATGATGAATCGATTGAATATGGTAAAAAAATTGATGATATAATTGAGAGGATTAATAATGAAAAGCAAAATTAAAGAACTTATTGAAAGTAGTAAGTCAATAGGGTTATTAGCTCATGAAAATCCGGATGGAGATGCTATAGGTTCGCTTATAGCTTTTTACCTTATTTTAAGAGATATGAATAAGGATGTAGAGGTAATAGCTAGTAAGATACCAGAAAGATTTAAGTATTTAGAAGATATTGACAAAATTGTTGATAATAGTCAGAAGAATTTTGATCTAGTGATTGTTTTAGATTGTGCTTCAAAGAAGAGGATAGGACAAATCGACAATATTGTTGATAGAGCTTCACAGGTAATAGTTATTGATCATCATGTAAGTAATACTTTATATGGAGATATTAATTATATTGAAGGAAATACTTCTTCTTGTGCACAGGTGCTTTATTATTTATTTAAAGAATGGAAATGGAATATCAACAAGGAATGTGGAAAAGCTTTAATGACGGGAGTTCTTACGGATACTAGTGGATTTAAGAATGATAATGTTGATAAGAATACTTATTTGATGGCGGCAGAGATGCTTGATGTGGGTATTGATATATATAATTTACAAAGAGAAGTATTAACTATTGTTACTAAGCCTCAACTAGAGCTTAAGAGGATTGCTTTGGATAGACTTGAATTTTTTGATAATGGAAAGATTGCTTTTTCTTATGTTACAAAGAAGGATATGGATAGTGTAGGTGCAATGGTAGGAGATCACGAAGGGTTAGTAGAAATAGGAAGAGATATTATTGGAGTAGAGGTATCAATATTTATGAGAGAAGATGAGGGATTCAAGATATCGCTTAGATCTAATGGTAGTGTTAAGGTAAATGAAATAGCAGAATTCTTTGATGGTGGAGGTCATGAAATGGCTGCTGGTTTAAATATAGATAAGAATTTAGAGGACGCTAAGAATGATATTATTAGAGAGACTATGAAGGTTGTAGATAGGTATGAATGGAATACTAATAGTTAATAAAGAGACTGGATATACTAGTAGAGATATTGTTAATTTGATAGGTAAGAAGTTTAATACCAGGAAAGTCGGACATACTGGGACGCTTGATCCTAGTGCTACAGGTGTATTAGTGGTATGTATAGGAAAAGCTTTAAAGGTATGTGAATTATTAAGTAGTAATGAAAAGGAATATATAGCAGGAGTTACTTTAGGGATAGAGACGGATACTTTGGATATGGATGGTAGTATTCTATCAACAGAAGTTGTTGATATAGAGAGGGATAAAATTAGAGAGGCTGTTGATTCTTTTAAAGGAATATATTTACAAGAAGTACCTAAGTATTCAGCTGTTAAAGTAAATGGAAGAAAATTATATGAATATGCTCGTCAAGGAATAGAAGTGAAGCTACCTAGGAAAGAAGTTAATATTGCTGATATTGAGATAGCTGATAAAATAGAATACAAGGATGGGAAAGTTTATTTTAAGACAAAGTGTACTGTTAGTAAAGGAACTTATATTAGGAGTCTTGTGAGAGATATTGGAAATAAACTAGGAGTTAAGGCTGTTATGAATAGTTTAGAGAGAACAAGACAAGGAAAATTTAGTATTGATGAAGCTTATTCTTTGGAAGATATTATGAATGATAACTATAAATTAATTAAGATTGAGGATGCTTTAAGTGAAATACCTAGAATGGTTGTAGATGATAAAGAGGCATTTAAGATTAAGAATGGTGTAGTTATTAAGAAGTTTGATGATGAGGATGAGAAGTTTATTTTTGATAAAGATGGTCATTTATTAGCTTTATACAGGAATGAACAGGATGATGCAAGAGTTTACAAAATGTTTTAGTAAACTCTTTTTTGTGTAAAATGGCTAATTTAATGGGGTTTTCATATACTTATTGAGTAAATAATGCTATAATAATGGTGTAGATTTACATGAGGTGATGAGATGAAACTTACAAGAGAAATTGTCAAAGAGATATCACAAATTAAAGGGGAACCTGAATGGATGAAGGATTTTAGACTGAAGTCATTTGAGTCTTTTAGTAAGATAGATAATCCTAATTGGGCACCTAAATTAGATGTCGACTTTGATAGTATTACATATTATAAGAAGAGAACTGAAGAACTTACTAATGATTGGGAAAAAATTAGTTGTGCTATTAGAAATGAATTTAAAGATCTTGGAGTAATTGATGCTGAGAGTAAATATTTAGATGGAATTGGGGCACAATATGATAGTGAAGTTATTTATCATAATATGATTAAAGAACTAGAAAATAAGAATGTTATATTTATGGATACTGATAGTGCTTTAAAGAAATATCCTGATTTATTTAAGAAATATTTTAATCATTTAGTTAAATATAATGAGAATAAATATACAGCTTTGAATGGTTGTGTATGGAGTGGTGGTACTTTTATATATATTCCTAAGAATACTAAGCTTGATAGGCCTTTACAAAGTTATTTTAGAATTAATAGTAAGAATATGGGGCAATTTGAAAGAACTTTGATAATAGTAGATGATAATAGTGAGCTTCATTATATTGAAGGTTGTACTGCTCCGACTTATACTGAAGATGCTTTACATGCGGCAGTAGTAGAGATTTATGTTGGAAAGAATTCTAAATGTCGTTATACAACTATTCAAAATTGGTCTAGTGATGTATATAATTTAGTTACAAAAAGAGCTATTGTAGAAGAAAATGGACTAATGGAATGGATTGATGGTAATGTTGGATCTAAGACTAATATGAAATATCCTTGTTGTATTTTGAATGGGCCATATGCTAGAGGTAGTTGTATAACAGTAGCAGCTGCTGGTAAGGGACAAGTTCAGGATACAGGGGCAAAGATGATTCATTTAGCTCCTTATACTAAGAGTAATATTGTATCTAAATCTATTGCTTCTAATGGAGGTAATGCTACATATAGAGGTACAGTAAGAATTAGTAAACAGGCACATCATTCTATTAGTAATGTTAAATGTGATACGATTATTTTAGATGAAAAGTCAAAGAGTGATACAATACCAACAAATATTGTTGATAATAGTAGTTCTTATTTGGAACATGAAGCTACAGTATCTAAGATTGAAGAAGATAAATTATTTTATTTGATGAGTAGAGGTATTGATGAAGATAAAGCTAAAGAATTAATTATATTAGGATTTATTAATGCTTTTAGAGAAGAATTACCGATGGAATATGCTGTAGAGTTAAATAGATTATTAGCAGAGAATATAAGTTAAATTTTTTCTTAGATAAGGAGGCGAAAATGAAAAAATTTTTATTAATTATTTTGATACTATTAATGGGATTTGGAGGATACTTATTATATGAAAGTAAGTTTAAAGAGAAAGTTCCTAAACTAGAGATACAAGAAGAAGTTATTAATATTGATGAACTATATATATATGGGACTCATTTAAATTTACATGGGAATACGGTTAAAGGAAATGGACTTCAGTTAGTACTATATAATGGTGAATTTAAAGAAGTTAGTATTAATATTAATAATGATGAATTTAATTTGTCTGATAAAGTTAATGAAGGAATGTATTTAAATGAGATTCCTAGGGGAGAATATTTCTTGTTTTTAAGAAGTAAAGAGACAAATGAGAATGGAGACATTAGTTATAAATACTATTCATTAAAGAATAATACGGATTATAAAGAGACAGTTTATTACACATTAAGTAATACTAATAATAAGATTGTTATTAATAGTGAAGAGAGCTATCCGACAATGATGATGCATGTTACGGAGAATGTGGATGATAATGTTTATGACGTGGTTATAGATCCAGGACATGGTGGTATGGATAGTGGTGCAAGTAAGAATGGACATAATGAAGAAGAGTTAACATTAGAGCTAGCTATGAAAGTTAAAGAGAAATTAGAAGCTAGTGGATTAAAGGTTAAGCTAACTCGTGAAGAAGGGCAGTTAAATAAAAATGAAAAGTTAGCAGAATACGGTGTACATGGAAGAGCAGTTATTCCTTATGAAGTTAAAGCTAAATATGTTTTCTCTATTCATTTTAATAGCAATACATATGCTTCCGTTCATGGACTTGAAGTGTATACTGCAGATAATATTAATTATGACTTAGCAAAAACTTTAGTTAAGAATATTACTGAAGAAACAGGACTTCAATATTCTACTAATAAGATTAGTAAAGTAATGGACGGAATATATACTAGAACATTTACGGAAAGTGAGATTGAAAATTCACGTCAAGAAAATGAAGATAAAGATAAAGTTCCATATGATATAACTACTAAATCTAATTACTATTATATTATTAGAGAAACAGGTGGTATTATTACTGGAGCTTATGTAGATAATAGAAATGAAGAAATTAAAGCAAATCCTTATGTTAAGAGTAATATTGGTAGTGAAACATATTTGTTAGAACTAGGATATATATCTAATAAAAGTGATTTAGATAATTTAATTAATAATATGGATAAATATGCTAGTGGTATTGCTAATAGTATTACACCACTATATAAAACTAGCAAATAGTGTAAAATTTGTGTTAAATTGATAAAAAACTAAATTTGTGTTTAGTTTTTTATTTTTTTGACAATTTTTGATATTTTGAAAAAATAGGTTAAAATTTAGAAAAAATTGTTTTTATAAAAAAATGATATTTGGCAATTATTGTTAAATTGAATTTTTGACTTACAATTTTTGATTTTTAGTAATTTGATTGGTTTTTGAGATTATGCTATAGTGACTTTGGAAAGGAGGAAAAGTAATGGTTAATCAAATTATTTTGGTAGGTAGATTAGTTAATGATCCAACTTTAGAACTAACTGAAAATGGAAAAAAGGTTAGTACAATTACTTTAGCAGTACCAAGGTCATACAAAAATGTTAATGGAGAATATGATACTGATTTTATTGATTGTACATTGTGGACTGGTGTAGCTGAGAGTACAAATGAATATTGTAAAACTGGAGATATTATTGGTGTTAAAGGTAGAATACAATCAAGACTAATCGAAAAAGAAGATGGTACTAAATATAAAAAGATGGAGATTATGGCGGAAAAAGTTAGTTTTTTAGCGTCAGCTAAGGATAAGAAAAATAGTACAACAGAAATTAGTGATGAGAGTATACAAGAAGAAGAAAAGAAAGAAAAAACTCCTAAAAAGAAGAAATAGACTTTTGATTTTAAATTATTTGTAGTAAAATTTAATTAGTAGAAAGGATAAGGAAGTAGAAATGTTTTCAGGATATAGATTAAAACAGTTGCGTAAGGAACATTACTTGAGTCAAGAAGAATTAGGACAAATATTGGGAGTTTCAAAAGTCTCTGTTTCGGGATATGAGAAGGGAATGAGAGTTCCTAGTATGGATGTTTTAATAACAATGATAAAGCTTTTTGATGTTTCTGCTGACTATTTATTAGGGAGAGAGGTTAATGCTGTTTGTGAAGATGAAATGAATATGGCTATAAAACTTTCTTCTATTGATATTGAAATAATTGAAGAATTACATAGTAAACCAGATTTATATAATAAGATTGCAGAAAATCCTCAAAGATTTTTTGCACCATATATTAAAAAAGATATATAATATTTTGGTTTTATGGTATAATATTTCTATGAAAGAAGGAATACCATGATAGATGTTGTTGAATTATTTAGAAATGATTATATTGGAAAAGAAGTAGAATTAGGTGGATGGGTTAGAAATCATCGTAAACAAAAAGAGTTTGGATTTATTGATTTTAATGATGGTACTTGTTTTAAAAATTTACAAATTGTTTATGATAATTCACTAAAGAACTTTGATGAGATTCAAAAACTACATATTGGTAGTGCTATTAAAGTTAAGGGAAAGATAATTAAGTCTGAAGGTAATGGTCAAACTATCGAGATGAAACTTATTGATTATACTTTATGTGGAGATTGTCCTGAAGATTATCCTATTCAACCTAAGAGACATACAAGAGAGTTTTTAAGGGAACAAGCTTATCTTAGAACAAGAACAAATTTATTTGGAGCAGTATTTAGAGTTAGAAGTGTAGCAGCTTATGCAATTCATAAATATTTTCAAGATAGAGGATATGTTTATTTTCATGCTCCTATAATTACAGCTAGTGACTGTGAGGGTGCTGGAGAAATGTTCCAAGTTACGACATTAGATTTGGATAGAGTGGCTAAAAATGGAGAAGTCGATTATTCAAAAGATTTCTTTGGCAAAAGAGCAGCTCTTACTGTTAGTGGACAGTTACAAGCTGAGACATTTGCGATGTCTTATAAAAAAGTTTATACTTTTGGACCTACATTTAGAGCAGAAAATTCTAATACTAAGACACATGCTTCAGAGTTTTGGATGATTGAACCTGAAGTGGCCTTCTGTGATCTTGAGGGTGATATGAATATAATGGAAGAAATGCTTAAGTATGTAGTTAAATATGTTTTAGATAATTGTCCTAATGAGATGGAATTTTTTGATAAGTTTGTAGAAAAAGGATTGTTAGAAAAACTTAATAAGCTTATTAATAGTGAGTTTGTAAGAGTAGATCATGAAGAAGTTATATCAATACTTAAAAAAGCTCCAGTTAAATGGGAATTTGCTCCAGAATATGGAGAAGATATTGCAAGAGAACATGAAAAATATATCACTGAATATTTTGGTGGACCGGTATTTATTAAGAATTGGCCAAAGGATATTAAAGCATTCTATATGAAACAAAATGATGATGGTAAGACAGTTGCTGCTGTCGATCTAGAAGTTCCAGGTGCTGGTGAACTTATGGGTGGTAGTCAAAGAGAAGAAGATTATGATAAATTACTAAATAGAATTAGAGAATTAGGTATGAAAGAAGAAGATTTTGACTGGTACTTAAATTTAAGAAAATTTGGTGGTTGTGTTCATTCAGGATTTGGAATGGGATTTGAAAGACTTATTATTTATTTAACAGGTGTAGATAATATTAGGGATGTAATTCCTTATCCTAGAACTCCAGGTAATTGTGATTATTAATAATTAATGACAAAGTTAACTTTGTCATTTTTTTTGAAAAAATTACCAATTATTATTTTATTTTTATAGGACATATTAGTAATAAAAGGAGGGATGAAATGAAAAAATTTTTAATCTTATCTTTAGTGGGAGTATTTATGCTTACAGGTTGTGGAGCAGGTGCTAGTAAGACTATGAGTTGTACTTATAAAAATACTACTGGAAATATTACTACTAATATGAAATATGATATTGATTATGAAGATAAGGAAGTTAAAAAAGTTAGAATTACTTATGATTATATGCAAGATACAAGAGTAGACTCTGATAATGATGGAAAGAAAGATACTCCGGGAGTAGGTACTGGTACTGATGGTACTACTAATGATACTCAACAAAATAAAGATGGTATTGTTGATGGTGTAGTAGGAAATGCTATCGATCAAATTGTTGGAGGAGTAACAGATACTATTTTAGATATAGCAGGGTTAAAAGATAGACACGCTACTGTTCAAAATAGATATGGAAATATTCAGGGATTTTCAGTACAAAATACTACTGAGACTAACAATAATTATAAAGTTACTTATGTAATTGACTATGATACTATTAGTGATACTGATTTAAAAACTTTAAATCTATCTAGAGATATTAATACATTAGAAGATTATTATACTTCTCAAGGTTATACTTGTAGTAAGTAATAATCTTTTTTCTTTATGTTGTTGAATAATTACTCTATTTGTTATATAATGAATAGTGAATAGAGGTGTATTAAATGAATAAATTTAAAACAATGGATGCTAATGAAGCAGTTAGTAATGTAGCATACAAGTTTAGTGAACTTTGTGGAATATATCCAATTACGCCAGCTTCTCCAATGGCGGAAAAAGTGGATGTCTTAGCAAATACTGGAGAAACTAATTTTTGGGGAAATAAAGTTAAAGTAGTAGAGATGCAATCTGAGGCTGGAGCTGCTGCACTAGTTCATGGATCATTACAGTCAGGTATATTATCTTCAACATTTACAGCTAGTCAAGGATTACTTTTGATGATACCAACACTTTATAAAATGGCTGGTGAAATGCTTCCAGGAGTATTACATGTAGCTGCTAGAAGTTTAGCTACTCATGCTCTTAGTATTTTTGGTGATCATCAAGATATATATGCAATTAGATCTACAGGAGTATGTATGTTATGTTCAGCTAATCCGCAAGAAGCTTATAATATGGCTAGTGTAGCTCATTTATCTGCTATTAAAGCATCACTTCCTTTTGTTAACTTTTTTGATGGATTTAGAACAAGCCATGAAATTGATAAGATTAAGTTAATGGATATGGATAAAATTAAAGGATTAATTGATAAAGAAGCATTAAATAATTTTAAAGATAGAGCTATGAATAATGAGAAATTTAATACTAGAGGAACAGCTCAAAATGATGATATTTATTTTCAAAATGTAGAAGTTAGGAATAAATATTATAATGATGCTGTTGATATAGTAGTAGATTATATGAATAAAGTTAATGAAATAACTGGCTCTAATTTTAAACCATTTAATTATTATGGTGATAGTGATGCGCAAAATATTATTATTGCTATGGGTAGTGTTAGTGATACAATTAGAGAAACTGTTGATTATTTGAATAGTAAGGGTGCTAAATATGGAATGGTTGAAGTACATTTATATCGTCCATTTAGTACTAAGCATTTACTTGAAGTTGTTCCTAAGAGTGTTAAGAAGGTAGCAGTATTAGATAGAACTAAAGAAGCAGCTGGTTTAGGAGAACCTTTGTATTTGGATGTAGTGGCAGCTTTAAAAGATAGAGATATTCAAATAATTGGAGGAAGATATGGGTTATCTTCAAAGGATACTACTCCAGCACAAATTAAAGCTGTATTTGATTTTATGAATAGTGATAAGATGCATCATAATTTTACTATAGGTATTAATGATGATATTACTAATTTATCTTTAGATATTCCTGAGGATTTTGTTATTCCTAATGAGATGACTGAATTCTTAATATATGGATATGGATCTGATGGAATGGTTTCTACTTCTAAAGATATGATTAAGATTATTGGAGATCATACTGATAAATATGTACAAGGATATTTTCAATATGATTCTAAGAAATCTGGAGGAGTTACTAGAAGTCATATGAGAATTTCTGATAATGAAATTAAGTGTCCTTATTATGTTAATAATCCTTCATTAGTAGTAGTATCAAAAGAAGAATATATTTATAAATATGATATATTAGATAATTTAACTATAGGTGGAACTTTATTCTTGAATACTAAGTTAGATAAAGAGACATTAGTTAAATCATTACCAAATAAAGTTAAATATTTATTAGCTAAGAAAAATATTAAGTTTTATATTATTGACGCTTATAAATTAGTTAATGAATTAGGACTTAAAAATAAGATTAGTACTTGTATGGAGATATGTATTTTTGATATTATTAAGATATTGGATGTTAATAAGGTTAAAGATATTATGAAGGAGACTAATGTTAAGAGATTTTCTCATAAGGGAGAAAGTGTTGTTAATGTTAATAATAGAATTGTTGAAGAAGCAACTGATCATGTAGAAGAAGTTAATGTTGATAAGGAATGGATAAATCTTACTTATAGTGAGAGAAAGGATTTATCATTTGATGAGACTATTGGACTACTTAAAGGAAATAGTTTACCAGTTAGTGCTTTTATGGAAAGAAAATCAGGTATATATCCTGGAGGAAGTACTAAGTATGAGAAACGTGATATAGCTGAGAATGTTCCTTGTTGGAATAATGAGAATTGTATTCAATGTAATCAATGTGCTTTTGTATGTCCTCATGCTGTTATTAGGCCTTATTTACTTGATGAGGATGATAATTATGAAGATGCTATTCCTAGTATGTTTCCTAAGAACAAGAAATATGCTATTGGAGTAAGTTATAAAGATTGTACTGGTTGTGGACTTTGTGCTAATATTTGTCCTGGTAAAATGGGAAATAAAGCTCTTGAAATGAAGAAATATGATAAAGAAGTGTTTACTAATGATAATTATGAATATTTAAATGAAAATAAAGTTTCTTATGAAGCACCTGTTGTTAATGTTAAAAATATTGGATTTACTGATCCTAAATTTGAATATTCAGGAGCTTGTGCTGGTTGTGGTGAAACAGCTTATATTAAGAATTTGACTCAAGTATTTAATGATAATTTATTTATTGCTAATGCTACTGGTTGTTCTTCAATATATGGCGCTAGTGCACCATCTACTCCTTATTCTATACCTTGGGCGAATAGTTTATTTGAAGATAATGCTGAATTTGGACTAGGAATTAAAACTGGTATTAATATTAAGAGAGATAAGATTAAGAAATATATGGAAGAACATGATGATCCAGTATTTAAAAAATGGTTAGATAATATGGATGACTATAAGATATGCAAGGAAGTACGTGATGAAATTAATTATGATGAACATACATATTTGAATGAGCTTAAAGATTATATTGTTCCTAAATCTATGTGGATTATAGGAGGAGATGGATTTGCTTATGATATAGGATATGGTGGACTTGATCATGTACTGTCTACTAATGAAGATATAAATATATTGATTTTAGATACAGAAGTATATTCTAATACTGGAGGGCAATCTTCTAAATCTAGTAATATTGGATCTATAGCATCATTTACTTCTAGTGGAAAGAAAAATTATAAGAAAGATTTAGCAAGAATAGCTATGTGTTATCCTCATGTATATGTTGCTTGTGTTAATATTGGATATAATAAAGAACAATATTTGAAAGCATTACAGGAAGCTAATAATCATAAGGGACCTTCAATTGTTATTGCATATGCTCCTTGTATTGAGCATGGTATTAAGACAGGAATGGAACATAGTTTGGATGATGCTTATTTAGCTTCTAAGTGTGGATATTTCTTAACATTTAGATATAATCCTGATACTAAGACATTTAGTCTTGATTCTAAAGATATTGATATGAAAGTATATGATCAGTTCTTAGCTAATGAAAATAGATATGCTAATTTGAAAAAAGTTAATCCTGATGGAGCTAATGAATTATTAGAAGAGCAAAAAGAATGGGCTAAGGCTAGATATGAATATTATAGTAAACTATAAATAAAAAATAAAACATCTCATGATGACTTATGTTAGTTATAAGAGCATCTTAGAGATGTTTTTAATTGTCTTATTCTACTTCTTCAAAACGATATTTTTGAGTTATATCAGGGTATTTTTGATGATCTACTTCACTAGCAAACATGTCATATGGGCGAGCCCATTTTAAATGATCACCATATAAAGCTTCGTATACTACTATTTTGCGATATTCTGAATCACTTGGAGATTCACTATCATATACAATATCTAGTACACGGTATAGCTTTCCTTTAAAATGACGGTAGCATTTACCAATTTTTATCTCTCTCATTGTTACCTCCTAAAAATATTATAACATTTTTGAATTTATTTGTATATTTTTTGAATATATGTGAATAATAATAATGTCATATGATAGATATGACTTATGAGCTAGGTATATATTATTATACTGGCTCTTTTTTATGTATAAATTATGAGAAGATAGATTTTAATATATAAATTATTACTTTTAGCATATAAATTGTTAAAAAATTATTTGATAACATATGTTCATATGATATATTGTTAGAGGTAATATAAATAAATATTAAATTGTAATTAGAACAAAATAGATGATGAATTAATTTTTTTATTCAAAGAGTAGGGATGGTGCTACTATTAGAAGTTATATAGAGAAAAGTGGCGGAAATTTCTAAGTAAAAAAATTCATTATTTTGAAGTAGTTAGGGAAAATATTTTTCTTTTGTTTTAATTTAAAATTGTTTTACAAAGATTATTATGTAAACTAAGATACATATAGTTAATTAGTTTGTAAAATTAAGAATTATATGATAAAATTGTGTTGGTGAAAGAAATGGACACAAGAAACATTAATGTCATTACTTTAGCATATTTAGGGGATGCAATATATGAAGTATATATTAGAAAATATCTAATTGAAAAGGGAATTGCTTTAGTAGAAGATTTACAAAAAGAAGCTGTTAAATATGTATCTGCTAAAGGACAAAGCAAAATATTAAAAAAATTAGAGGAAGATAACTTTTTAAGTGAAGAAGAGATGAATGTTGTAAAGAGAGGAAGAAACTATAAGAGAGGAAATCATCCAAGGAATACAGATATAATTACTTATAAGAATTCTACTGGATTTGAAGCATTGATTGGATACCTTTATTTAGAAGAAAAACGAGAACGATTAGAAGAAATTATTGATAAGATTTTGGAGGATGAAAATGAAAAAGATAATTAGTTTATTGATTATATGTTTATTAATTACTGGGTGTGGAGTTAAATATCAGACAATTGATTCTAATAAAGCGATGGATATTATTAATAGTGAAGGAGCTATAATTATCGATGTTAGAGAAAAAGATGAATATGATGGGGGACATATTGCTAATGCTGTAAATATACCACTTAGTGAAATTAGTGGAATTAATTATGATAAAGAGACAAATATTATTGTATATTGTGCTACTGGTATTAGAAGTAGTGAGGCAGCTAAAGAGCTAAAAGATATGGGATACTCTAAGATATATAATCTTGATGGGGGATTATTAAACTGGGGTTTTGAATTGGAGGAATAAAATGTATATATATGGAAAGAATGTAGCTAGAGAGAAAATTAATAGTGGAGAGAATATTAATAAAATCTTTTTAGCAGATAAATTTAATGATAGAGAATTAATGAGTTTAATTAGAGAGAAGAAGATTAAGTATAATATTGTTCCTAATAAATATCTAGATAGTAAGGTAGATGGACTTCATCAAGGGATAATATTAGAAGTAGATGACGTAGAGACATATGATCTTAATTATTTAAATAAGATCAAGAAAAATAAGCCAATATTGGTAATGTTAGATCATTTGGAAGATCCACATAATTTTGGAGCAATCATTAGAACTTGTGAAGCTCTTGGTATTGATGGGATAATTATTCCTAATGATAGAAATGTAGGAGTTAACGCTACTGTAGTTAAGACTAGTGCTGGAGCAATATATAATATGCCTATTATTAGAGTGGCTAATTTAGGAGCTACTATGAGAAAACTTAAAGACATGGGATATTGGCTAGTTGGTACAGATATGGATGGAGAAAATTATACACAAATAGATTATAATATGCCAGTATGTTTAGTGATAGGTAATGAAGGCAAAGGAATGGGAAAAGTTATTAGAGATAATTGTGACTATATTGCTAAAATTCCTATGATAGGAAAAATTAATAGTTTGAATGCTTCAGTATCTTGTGGAATAGTATTAGCACAAATTGTTAATAGTAGGAGTTTATAATGGAAAATAATGATTATGAATTAATAGCTTTAGCACAAGAAAATAATGAAGATGCTATTAATATTATTTATCAAAAATATAAGCCATTAATTGTTAAGAAAAGTAAAACTGCTTTTTTACAAGCTACTCATCATGGAATAGAGATTAATGATATAATACAAGAGGGATATATTGGATTAGATGAAGCAATAAGAAACTTTTCACAAGATGATACAGCGTCATTTTATACTTTTGCTAGTTTATGTATAGAGAGAAAGATTAATAACTATGTGAGAAGAGTTACTCAAAATAAAAATAGATTACTTAATGAAGCAGTAGCTTTAGATGAAGGATTAGAAAATATAGTTAGTGATAATACTAATATTGAGAAAGCTTTTATTTCTCGTGATAATGAAAAAGATTTTGTTAAAAAAATAAAAGAACAGTTAACTAGTTTTGAAGAAGAAGTATTTGAAATGAGAATTAATGATTATACTTTTGAAGAAATTGCTAATACTTTAAATAAAGATATTAAATCAATATATAATACTTTTCAAAGGATTAGACAAAAGATTAAAAAAATTATGGAAATTGATGACTAAGTTAGTTGTCTTTTTTTAAAAAATAGATATAATAGATATTTAGGAGTGATTTTATGGATAAGATAATTGTTAAGGGAGCTAGAGTTAATAATCTTAAAAATATTGATATTGAGTTACCTAAAAATAAATTAATAGTTATGACTGGAGTATCTGGATCTGGCAAAAGTAGTTTAGCTTTTGATACGATATATGCTGAAGGGGAAAGAAGATATATTGAGAGTTTAAGTGCTTATGCAAGACAGTTTTTAGGTGGTAGCGAAAAGCCAGACGTCGACTCTATAGATGGATTATCTCCTTCAATTAGTATTGATCAGAAAAGTACTAATAAGAATCCTAGATCTACTGTTGGTACTATTACAGAAATATATGATTACTTAAGACTTTTATATGCTAGAGTTGGTGTTCCTTATTGCCCTAGACATCATGAACCTATAACTAGACAAAGTATTGAAGAGATGACTAATAAAGTATTAGAAATACAAAGTGGTACTAAGATTATGGTAATGGCACCAGTAGTTAAAGGAGAGAAAGGTACACATAAAGATACTTTAGAACAACTTAGAAAAGATGGATATATTAGATGCAAAATAGATGGTGAAATTAGAGAATTAACAGAAAATATTGAATTAGAAAAAAATAAGAAACATACTATACTAGTTATTGTTGATAGATTAATTGTTAAAGATGAGATAAGAACTAGATTATATGATTCTATTGAAACTGCTTCAAAGCTGGCTCATGGAAAAATCATTATTGATTTGCCTGATGAAGATAAAGAGATGCTTATGAGTGAAGATTTTGCTTGTCCTTATTGTGATTTTTCATTATTAGAATTAGAGCCTAGAATATTTTCTTTTAATGCTCCCTATGGGGCTTGCCCTGATTGTAAAGGTTTAGGAGTTAAGTATAATCTAGATATTGATTTAGTTATTCCTGATAGAAATTTATCTATTAATGAAGGAGCTATTAAACCTTTTAGTATAGATGATGATAATATTAATAGAACTCAGTTAGATACAGTAGCTAAATATTATGATATAGATTTAAATAAAAAAATTAAGGATTTAGAGAAAGAGAAATTAGATATTATTTTATATGGTTCTCCTGATATAATGGAGTTTAAATATACTTCTAAGAATGGTAATACAAGAAATTCTAAAGATTATTTTGAGGGAGTTATAACTAATTTAGAGAGAAGATATGTTGAGACTAAGAGTAGTTGGATTAGGGAATGGATAGAGCTTTATATGAGAGAAAGTGTTTGTCCTACTTGTAATGGGGCTAGACTTGGTGAAGCAGCTTTATCTGTACTTATTAATAAGAAAAACATTTATGAAGTATCTTCATTATCAATTAGAGAACTTAAAGAGTTTATTAATGGGCTTAAATTGTCTCCGGAAAAGAAAGAAATTGCAGCTTTATTAATTAAAGAGATAGATAATAGATTAGATTTCTTGATAAATGTTGGATTGGAGTACTTAACTTTAAGTAGAACTGCTGGTACTTTATCTGGTGGAGAAAGCCAAAGAATTAGATTGGCTACTCAAATTGGATCTAAATTAACTGGAGTACTTTATGTACTTGATGAACCTAGTATTGGATTGCATCAGAAGGATAATCAAAAGTTAATTAATTCATTACTTGAAATGAGAGATTTGGGAAATACTTTAATAGTTGTAGAACATGATACTGATACTATGTTAGCTGCTGATTATTTGGTAGATATTGGGCCATTAGCTGGAGAACATGGTGGACATGTAGTGGCAGCTGGAACACCTCAAGAAGTTATGGCTAATGAGAATAGTATTACTGGACAATATTTATCTGGTAAGAGAAAGATACAGGTACCTGAGAAGAGAAGAAAAGGTAATGGAAAGTTTGTTAAAATAATGGGAGCTAAAGAAAATAACTTAAAGAATATTAATGTAGCTTTTCCACTTGGTACTTTTACTTGTGTTACTGGGGTATCTGGATCTGGTAAGAGTAGTTTAGTTAACGAGATCTTATATAAGACTTTAGCTAGTAATTTATATACTTCTAAGGAAAGACCTGGTAAATGTAGAGAAGTTAAGGGTATTGATGAGATAGATAAAGTTGTACTTATTACACAAAATCCTATAGGTAGAACTCCTAGAAGTAATCCAGCTACTTATGTAGGGGTATTTGATGATATTAGAGATATTTTTGCAGAGACTAAGGAAGCTAAAATTAAAGGATATGATAAGAGTAGATTTAGTTTTAATGTTAAAGGTGGTAGATGTGAAGCTTGTTGGGGAGACGGTGTAAAGAAAATTGAGATGCACTTTTTACCTGACGTGTATGTTCCTTGTGATGTTTGTCATGGTACGAGATATAATAAAGAAACACTTTCTATCAAATATAAGGGTAAAAACATTTATGAAGTACTAGAGATGAGAGTAGATGAATTAATTGAATTTTTTGAGAATCATCCAAAGGTTGTTCATAAGCTTAAAACTCTTCAAGACGTAGGACTTGGATATATCAAGATAGGGCAAAGTGCTCCGACTTTATCTGGTGGAGAGGCTGCAAGAGTGAAATTGGCTAAAGAATTGCAAAAAAAGCCTACTGGTAAGAGTATGTTTATATTAGATGAACCTACTACAGGACTTCATTCATATGATATTGAGAAACTATTAACTATATTAAATAGAATTGTTGATAATGGAGATACTGTTGTGGTTATTGAGCATAATCTTGATGTGATCAAGGTAGCAGATCATATTATTGATTTAGGGCCTGATGGTGGTAGCTTTGGAGGTAAGGTAGTAATTACTGGTACTCCTGAAGAAGTTGCTAAGTGCAAGGATAGTTATACAGGGCAATTCTTGAAGGATTATTTGAAGTAAATATATTATAAAACTTAAAAATAAAGTTATAAAGAAAACAATAAAATGTTTTCTTTTTTTGAATATATTATAAATAATGACATATCTTTTATTGAAGAGAGGGAAATTATGGAAAAAATAGATGTTATTAAAAATATTGCTAAAAGAACAGGTGGAGATATTTATTTAGGTGTTGTAGGTGCTGTAAGAACTGGTAAATCCACTTTTATTCGTAGATTTATGGAAAATTTAGTAATTCCAAATATTCAGGATGAATTTGAAAAGAAAAGGGCTTTAGATGAATTACCACAGGCTGCTAACGGGAAAATGATTATGACTACGGAGCCAAAATTTGTACCTGCTAATGCTGCTAAAATAATGATTGATGAATTTTCTGCTAATATTAAGATGATTGACTGTGTAGGTTATGTTATTAATGATGCTAAGGGAGTTGATGATGAGAATGGTCCTAGATATGTTATGACTCCTTGGTATAGTGAACCTATTCCTTTTGTAGAAGCAGCGGAAATTGGTACAGAGAAGGTTATTAAGGATCATTCTACTATTGGTATTGTAGTTACTACTGATGGATCTTTTGGGGAATTTAAGAGGGAAGACTATTTAGAGGCTGAAGAGACAGTTATTAATGAACTTAAAGAGATAGGAAAGCCTTATATAGTGCTTCTTAATACGACGAATCCAGCTGGTAATGAGGCTGTTAAGTTAACTGAAGAATTAAAGAATAAATATATGGTACCGGTTTTACCAATTAATGTGGAATTAATGCAAGAAAGAGATATGTATAATATTTTAAGAGAGGCTTTATATGAATTTCCAGTAGTGGAAGTTAAGGTTAATATTCCTGATTGGATTTCAGTACTTACTCCTAATCATTATATTAAGAAAACATATATCGAGAAGATTAAAGCGAGTGTTTTAACTATTGATAAGATTAGAGACGTAGAATCAATAACTAATTATTTTAGTGATTGTGAGTATATTGAGAAGGCTTATTTATCAGATGTTGATACTGCTACTGGAGAGGTAACTATTAATTTATCAGCACCAAATGGATTATATAATCAGGTACTTAAAGAAATAATGAATATTGATATAAATACGAAGGCTGATTTATTAAGATTATTCCAAGAGTTTAATGAGACTAAAAAAGAGTATGATCAAATTAAGGTGGCTCTTAAGACGGTTAAACAAACTGGTTATGGTATAGCAGCGCCAACACTTGATGATATGAAGTTAGAAACGCCAGAAATCATTAAACAAGGTAGCCGTTATGGAATAAAACTCAAGGCTAAAGCTCCTTCAATACATATGATTAAAGTTGACGTAGAATCAACATTTGAACCAATTATAGGTAGTGAAATGCAAAGTAAGGAATTAATTAATTATTTAACAGATACTAATAAAAATAATGACATATGGAAGAGTGAAATATTTGGTAGAAGTTTAGACGTAATTGTTCAAGAAGGAATACAAGCAAAATTAGCAATGATGCCTGATTCAGTAAGATATAAGTTATGTCAAACATTAACAAAGATAATTAATAAAGGTAGCTCTACGATGATAGCTATTGTTATATAGACATTTTTTTGTAAAACACTTTAAAAAAAGAGACTTTTTATAGTCTTTTTTTTGCTAAACTATTGATTTTAAAGTTAATTCATGATATTGTATTGTTGTAAGCATAGATAATTCTTGCTTAAAATAGAAAATGGAGGTAATTAAAAATGACAAAAGCATGTTTAGTTGAATACATTGCTGAAAATGCTGACTTAACAAAGGCTGATGCTACTAGAGCATTAGAAGCTATGTTAGCAGGTGTTGAAAAAGGATTAAAAGAGGAAGGAAAAGTTACTTTAGTTGGCTTTGGTACTTTCACTGCTAAAAAGAGAGATGCTAGAACTGGTAGAAATCCTCAAACAGGAGAAGAAGTTAAAATTGCTGCTAGAGTAGTTCCTGGTTTCAAAGCTGGAAACAAATTAAAAGATGCTTTAAATTAGTCTTTTATAAATAAAAACAGTCAATGATTAAGTTTGACTGTTTTTTTATTATATTATTTTACTTCACGATGAATAGCTACTACTTTACCTAGAATCATATCTGATGAGATGATATTTACATTAACACTTGGATATTTAGGATTCATAGCTTGTAATATTATTCCTTTAGGATATTTATATAATTTTCTTACTGATAATATATTACTTTTAGTGGCTATTACTATATCATCACCATTCTTGTAGTCTTCTTGTTTTTCAAAAAATATTTTATCATTTTTTAAATAATATGGTGACATAGAATCATCTAATATTTTAATAGATAGTTCAGATTTACCTACTAAGGGTTCATAGTTGGCATTTTTATAAGTATTGATAATCTTTTCGTTTTTAGTAGTTAAATTTTTATCAGCTCTACTACTAGTAACATAGTTTTTTACAAATTTATTTTCAAGGGTCTTTTTCTCTTCTGGAGTAGTAGTTACTTCATTTAAGATAGAGGTATCAATATTGAAAATATTACATATTTCAAAGAAAAGATCATAAGGGATATTTAATAATCCACTTTCATATTTATGTAATGTTTGACGATTTTTTTGATGATTTAGGGCAGCAGATAAATCTTCAAGGGAATAGTTATATTTTTGGCGATTCTCTTTAATTAATTTACCTACAAAGGGCTTTAATTCATCACTTATTAATTCTTTTTTTCTTGTTCTCATAGTAATACATACTCCTTACTAACTATTTTTATTGGCAATATATAGAGGAATGGTTCCTAATAGACCAATAATTGTTTTTATCATATATCTAAATACTAAGCATAACATTAAATCTACTAATTCATAATCAAATAGGAATGCTATTAAGGTAAATAGAACATTATCTAGTAATTCTATTATGATTATTGAGAAGATATTACTTAATATTATTTTATTTTGTAATCTTTTGATGAGATAATATATTTTACTACTTAGATAAGTAGATATAAGCGTAGATATTATTAGAGCTAAATAAATTCTTAGATTATATTTGAAGATACTATCATATGATTTATTGGCCATTTCATTAAATTTACTGCTTTTGATTAGGCCAGATAGATTTAAGAAACAGCAACTTACTAAGGCAGTTATGAGAATTAGGCTTAGGTAAGTTTTTAGCTCTTCAGGGCCTCTTTTTTGAGTGATAAGGTTTCCTGCTACGATGATAGAAATACTTGTTGCAAAGCCTATTGGTACCGTAACACTCATGATATCTATTTGTTTTAGGCTCATGATGCAAGCGGCAAAGGTAGCTATAATACCATATACATAGAGACCATCTGTTTTATATTTTTTATATAATACTAACATTGATATATAACACACTAACATTTCTAGAATAATTAAAATTATATTTCTCATTTTATCACCTGCTTTTTAGATAGATAATTTATAAGAATAAGATTAATTATTGTGATAGGAATGCCTATAATATATGTAGATATTCCTAAGAAGATAGAGTTACTGAATTTTAAGATACTAATATATGATAAAGCATAGAAGATAATTGTATATAATAATCCAGTAATGATATATGTTAGTGTTACGCAAATATAGATATTACTTTGTAATGAATTAATTAATTTGAATAGTTTAGTAATAGCGTATTGACTTATAAACATTATTATTGGATATATAAGTAATATTTTATAGTTATATTCAAAGGTTCCTTGCATATTGATAGATACTGTTTCAGTAATAGCAGGAATAAAGTAATTCATAATTATTAGTAATAGACCAATGGTAATATTTGAATATAGGGAAATACGATAAAGATTATTGGTTTCTTTGTATCCATATTTTGTTATAAATAGATAGATGATAGAAAGAGACGCAATTAATGGGATGATGCCTAGATTAATATTCATACTAAAGACAGATGATATCTTAAATGATAATACAAAGGCTAATAAATTCATAAGTACTAAAGCAAAGTAGAGGCCTCTTTTATCTAGCATTTTATATAGACAAAAGGTTGTTAACATTGTTAGTAAAATTAGAACAATAAAAATTATCCCATCCATATTTCCACCTTCTTATTCAATATATATTATAACATAAAAATTAAAGATACAAAATATTTTTGTATCTTTTTCTTAAAATATATAGATATTAGATTATTTAATGGATAAAGATGGCACTATTATAGTGTTATTGATGAGAAAGCTTAGATGATAGGAGCATGTCATAGAAGGCTTCTAATTTAGTATCAATATTATTAATATTATTTTCACCATCAAAACTTAGATATAGAATAGGAATATGATATTCTTCACTTATTTGTGATAGGATAGGCATAGCATTTATTTCAGGGACACAACTAAAACTTTTGATATGGATAATGCCATTTATGCCTTGTTTAGCATGATTTAGAGTATGATATACTGATTCTGTACCATCTGCTCCGAGAGGATATTTTAGATATTTCTTGGTTTTTCTTAGAAGATAATGACGTTTGAATTTTTTTATTAATAAGAGATATGTTAAATTAGTATAGCGAATCACTTCAATACCTTGATTAATGATAGTTCTTTCTAGATTGTGACTAGATGTTAAATCCATTAGGGAATATAATTCACCGATAAGAAGAATCTTGGTACGAGGAATATTTTTGAGAGGGATAGAATGATAGATATGTTTATATTGTTTATAGATATTAATGATTTTTAAGAGACTTAATTTTGAATTAGAATAGGCTTGATGCATTTTATTTTCTGATATAGTAAACATACTAGGATCTTCTGCATAGCCCATATTTTTACGAAGATAATCATCTAGTTTATCCATATATATTAGAATAAGAAAGCCTTTTATCAGAGAGTTTATAAATTTAAATATATTTAATTTGGGATTTAGTTTTTTAGATAATTTATATAGTTTTTTAATAGATAGATGGTTATTTTGAATGAGGTTAATGAATTCAAAGTTATAGCCTAGATCTTTTAAAATTTGTTCTTGTAATTCAGCATAATAACCATATCGACAGCCTCCGCCAGCTTGGATTAGAATGTTAGCTCCTTTATTTAGAGCATTGATATAGTTACCTAGATTATATTTGAAGGGCATACATACTTCACTAGGGCTGTATCTTGAACCAATGGCTATAGTATGTTTATTATTTTCTTCAGGTATTAAGATTTCACATTTAGTTATATTAGATATGATATATTTGATAGGGATATAGTAGGAGCCCATATGGGGAAAGGATATTATTTTATTCATTTTTGCCTCCATTTATGATATCAATAAAGCTTTCTAATTTAGTTTCTAAGCTTAGATCAGTAATGTTTTCATCTATTAAGAGATTAAGAGTGGGAATATTTTTATTTTTAGCTATAGCGAGATTATTTACTAGAGCATCTATACCACATGGATAGGTAGAAATAAAAATAAGGCCATCTACTTGATGAAGACAATAATATAGGCTACCAATCATTTCTTTAGAGTATTTCCAATATAGAGTATTTGAAAAATATTGAGAAAATTCAGTAGTTAATTTTTTGGGAAAATTATTTGACATGATAGGAATTATGTTATTACTTTCTAGATATTTTAGAAGATAGTTAGTTATATATTTATCTTTAATATTATAAAAATGTGAGAGGATTAAGATTTTCTTTTGAGGACGAGATAGTTTATTTAGTTCTTCGTTGGCTTTATTTTGATCGTGTTTTTTTTGTTTATTTTTAGCATATAGATAGCTATAAATTATTTTAAAGGGATTTTTAGTGAATTTAAAGCCTATTTTTATGAGTCCTAGTGACTGGTAATGATGGTGAGTATGCTCAATGTTAAAATTTAGTAGCATGTCCTTAGGAATTAATTCTTTTAAGTTATCATATAAGCCATTTAGACGAGTACATACTTTATCTTTTTTTCCATAGTCACATACACGAGAGACAAGAATATAATCACATATTTTTGATAAATATAGGGCATGTCCGAGATATATTTTATATGAGAGACAAGATTCATCGATAGAGTTGTTAATGCCTAATGATAATATTTCATGATTTGTTTCAGGACTTAAGACTACGTTTAATCCTAATGATTCAAAATAATTTTTCCATAGAACTCCATAACGATAGTAAAGTATGGCTCTGGGTATACCAATTTTTATTTTTTTCATATTTCACCTTGATATACTTTATGCATAGAAAGACTTTGATATGATAGATTTTTATTTAGATGGCATTAAAAAAGACAGCTATTCGCTATCTAATTCGTCTTCATTTAATATTGTTAGATCTGCTAAATCTTCTTCAGCGTATTCTTCTTCATCATCGATAGAATTATATTCATCTTCTTCAGTTGGCTCTTCATCCTCTAAATCTTCGTCTTCTAGTTCTTCATCATCTTTATCTTCATATAATTCATCCATATCTATTTTTACTTTATGATTAGTTTTTAAATCCCATTTGCCATCATCTAGTAAGATAAATTCTTTAGAAGTAGTTAATGATTGAAAGAAATCAGCTATTTTTTCTTGATAATCTCTTTCAGACAATCCTAATAATGAACATACTTGGTGAAATAAATCAGCAGTGTTCATAGTAGTTTTATTCTCCTCTAAATATAATTTGGCAATATCAGTATATGATAATAATTCTAAATCTTCTTTATTCATTTTACTTAATTTCATTTTGATCCTCCTACATTTGTTCTCTTGGAATTATACCAAGTAGATTAAGTGAATTATTAATTACAATTTTTATTGATTTTAATAGCACCATATGTTCACTGGTATATTGTTCATCTTCAGTAATAAATTTTTCTTGGGAATAATATGAGTGAAATAGGGTAGCTAATTCATAGACATAATTACAAATAATATGGGGCTGACGTTTTTCTGCCGCTGAAATAATAGTATCAGTATAGTTTAGTAATTTGTTCATAATAGTATATGCTAATGGTTCATTTAATGTATGATATTCTTTTAATGGTTTTATTTCTTTTTTATAATTATTTAGTATTGAAGTTATTCTAGCATTAGCATATTCAATATAATATACTGGATTTTCATTACTATTTTTAATGGCTAATGAGATATCAAAATCCATTTGGGTATCAAGACTTTTTGAAGCAAAGAAATATCTAGTGGCATTAATACCAACTTCTTCGATAAGGTCATTTAATGTAATTGTTTTACCAGTTCTTTTACTGATCTTTATTTCTTCGCCATCTTTTAGTAATCTTACCATTTGTAATAATTTTACGTCAAGGATACTACTATCATATCCTAGAATTTCTAGGGCTCCTTTTAGACGGTTAACATAACCATGATGGTCAGCTCCAAAGACGTCTATTAACATATCAAAGCCACGATCTATTTTGTTAGCATGATAGGCAATATCTGGTAATAGATATGTGTAGTTACCATCATTTTTTACGATAACACGATCTTTTTCATCACCATAATTTGAAGTTTTTAACCATAGGGCGCCATCTTCGATATAACATTCATCATTCTTTTTGAAAGAAGTTAATACTTTTTCGACATAGCCACGATCATATAAAGATTTTTCACTAGTAAAGACATCGAAGTTAACTCTGAAAGTATCTAGATCTTTTTTGATTTGTTGAAGAAGAATATTTAATCCTTCTTGTTTAAAGAATTCTATGTCTTCAGATAATTTTTGATCTTGATATGTTTCATAAATTGATTGTGCTAAGGCAATTATTTCTTTTCCGTGGTAACCATCTTCAGGTATTTCATAAGGAAGACCGCAAACTTCTTTGTAACGTTCTTTGATAGATATACCCAAGTTATTCATTTGATTTCCAGCATCATTTATATAGTACTCTCTAGTTACGTCGTAGCCTGATGCAGACATTATTCTTGATAAGTTATCACCATAAGCAGCGCCACGACCATGACCTATATGGAGGGTACCTGTAGGGTTAGCACTAACGTATTCAATATTTACCTTTTTATTATTACCTAGATTATTCTTACCATAGTTTTTGCCTTCTTCAATAATAGTAGATAACTCTTGATATAGCTTATCTTTATTGAGATAGAAGTTTATAAAACCAGGAGCGGCTATTTCTACTTTATCAATAGAATCACTAGCAATATTTTCTTTGATTGTATTAGCTATTTCCATAGGATTTTTATGAAGAATTTTAGTTAATACTAAAGCTACATTAGTAGAATAGTCACCATGAGTAGCATCTTTAGGAATTTCAATAACTATTTTATCTAAATCCAAAGCAATATCAGCTTTTTCTAGGCTTGATTTTATTATTTGTTGTAATTCTTTTTTTATACTCATTTTTCATCACTCATTTCTAATAAATATATATATTCATTTATTTCATCGTTTTCTTCTATTTGATAGGATATTTTTAAATAATTCTCTTTTATTTCTAAAGAAGTAGTACGAATACTAAAAAATAGACTAGTATTATATTCTTTAAGATAGTATTCAGATTTTGTTGGTTTTGATAAATCATAAGTCATAGAATGATTTATTTCATGGTTATCACGAATAAGTATTACTTTATCAGGATATATTTTTATATTAGTTTTAGTATCATTATCAAGATAAGTAATATTTTCTTTATTTTTAATTCCGTGAGTATCAATAGAATACTGAGAATTTTCTTTTAAATTATGTAAATATCCAGTTAATTTAACTTTTATAAAAACACCTCCAATAAGAATTCACTAGACATTATATCATAAGTTATATAAAATTTGAACTCATATTTTTACTTTTTTTAGAAATAATAAATATAGATAGGAAAAACTGTTGATAAATAAGGCTTTTTTGATGGTATGGAGGATAAAAATATATGAAAATTATTAAAAAGATGGGGAAAGTTATTTTGATATTAGTAGGAATTTTTGTTTTAGCTAATTTAGGATTATATATTTATTGTTTAATTACTCCGAAAATTCAAATATCAAGAAATCAATCTTATTATTTATATGATATGGATGGGGAACAAATATTTAATAATTATAGTTGGGTTTCTTTGGATGATGTTAGTCCTTATGTAATAGATGCTACTTTATCTACTGAAGATAAACATTTTTATTATCATATTGGATTTGATTATTTAAGAATAGGGAAGGCTATGATTAAGAATATTGCTTCAGGGAGTCTTTTGGAAGGAGCTTCGACAATTACGCAACAGTATGCAAGAAATTTATATTTAAATTATGAGAAGACTTGGAAGAGAAAGATTGATGAAGCAGTACTTGCTTTTGAACTAGAGACTCATTATACTAAGGATGAAATTTTAGAGGGATATTTAAATACTATTAATTATGGGGGAATTTTTGGGATAGAGAATGCTTCTAAATATTATTTTAATAAATCATCAAAAGATTTGACTTTAGGAGAAGCAGCAATGTTAGCAGGGATACCTCAATCTCCTTCGAATTATTCTCCTCTTACTAATGAAGAGTTGGCTAAAAAAAGACAAAAAACTGTACTTACTTTGATGATGAATAATAAGAAGATTAGTCAGGAAGAGTTAGATAATGCTTATCAAGAAAAATTAAATTATATAGGGAATAGGGGAACAGATATTACTTCAGGATTATTATATTATAAAGATGCTGTACTGGAAGAATTAAAAACTATTCCTAGTATTCCTGAGTCTTTGTTAACTACTGGGGGAATAAAAATATATACTACTTTAGATATAAATGCTCAAAAAGAATTAGAAAATTCTGTTAATAATAAAGAACTTGGTGACTTGCAAATAGCGGCTATACTAATGGATCCTAATGATGGGGGAGTATTAGCTTTGATTGGAGGAACTAATTATAATAGTAGTCAATATAATAGGGCTATTAAGGCTAAAAGACAAGTTGGATCAACTATGAAGCCATTTTTATATTACGCAGCATTGGAGAGTGGGTTTACTTCAGCTTCTTCTTTTATTAGTGAGAGAACTACTTTTTCATTTGCTAATAATAAGAAATATACTCCAAAAAACTATAATGATAGATATGCTAATGGACCTTTATCTATGGGAGCTGCTATTGCATACTCTGATAATATTTATGCTGTTAAAACACATTTATTTTTAGGAGAAGAAAAGTTAGTGAATATTTCTAATAGACTAGGTATTAGTAATGATTTAGAAGCTGTTCCTTCACTAGCTTTGGGAACGGAAGAAATTAGTTTGATGGATATGGTTAGTGCATATTCGGCTTTTGCTAATATGGGGAGTAAGGTACAGGGACATTTAATTAAAAAGATTTTAGATAGTAAAGGGAATGTTTTATATGAATATAAGGAGGAGAAAGTTAATATACTAAATGAAAGTTTGGTATATATATTAAATGAAATGTTAACTTATACATATGATAAAGATTTTATTAATTATAATTATCCAACGATGATTAGTTTGGCTCCTAGAATGACAAAGAAGTATTCTATCAAGTCAGGAACTACAAATACTGATATGTGGATTATAGGATATAATAAAGAGGCTGTTTTAGGAATATGGACAGGATATGATGATAATAGAATATTAGATAAAAATGATACGGGATATCATAAAGATATTTGGATAGAAACAATGGAAGGATATTTGAAAGATAAAAAAAGTACTTGGTATGAGGCTCCAAGTAATATTATAGGAGTGTTAGTTAATCCTATTACTGGTGAGTTAATTAAAAATGATAATGAGAAAGGAAAAATTTTCTATTTTTTGAAGGGAACAGAGCCTTATTTAGATAATAGTTACGATTGGGATGCGGTATTTAAAGATGAAGATAATGAGCAGCAAGAAAATAATGATATGAATAATAATGATAATAGTGATAGTAATAATGGTACAAGTAATGATAATGGAGGTAATGATGGATAAAAAAACATTAGATGATATTTAGTCAATCTAATGTTTTTGATTTTTATTATATTTTTATATTTCTATGATGATACAATGATTTGTTTCATTACTGTATAGTTTATATTGAATACCTTCTTGATTTAGGAAGTTTGTTGTTTTAGTAAGTTTATCTTCAGGTACTGGTGTACTAGTAACAGGAACTTCATATGGTTCAGGTGTTGGTACTGGCTGTTCATTATTAATAGGTGATGCTCCTTTAGAAGTAGAGAAAAGTGGTGTATCAACATAAGTTGTTGGTTCTTGAACGGTAGTAGGCTCTACTACTGGAGTATTTACTGGTTGATTATTTATTTCACTATTAAATAATGGAGTATCAACATAAGCTGTTGGTTCAGAATTTATAGCTGGTGTTGGAGATACTTCAGGAGTGGCTGGTGCGGGATTACTCATGATAGAGCTTGTAAAGTCAGGTATTGGATTTTCATTTGTATTATTAAATAGGGGAGTATTTAATGGCTCTACTTGTTGACTTTGCTCTATACTTGGCATTTGAGGCTCAATAGCAGGAGCTACTGGGGTAGGAGCAGGTGTTTGAAAATTAATAAATGGATTAGCTGCTGCTACGTTAGCTGGCTCTACTGATGGAGCAATATTTTGAGTTGGCATTACAGTTTCTTGAGCTGGTGCCATAGGTTCATTCATACTTTGCATATTTAAGCTATTTAATGAAGTATTATTGTTATTTAAATTAGGGTTAATTTGACTGTTAAAATTAGGAAAAAAGTTTCCATTATTCATATTATCACTTTCCTTTTCTTCTTTTTCATTAGTATTATCTTCTTTATAATCTTTTAAAGACTTCATAATATCAGAAATAGTCATTTCTATTTCATCTTGTTCTTCTTGATCTTTTTTAATTAATTCATCTAAATCTTTAACTGTTAGACGATTATCTATTATTTGTTTAAGAAAATTTGTTTGTTTAGTAGGATTTTCTACATTTAAGAGACTTCTAGCATGTCTTTCACTTATTTTTTTGTTAATTAGGGCGTCTTGTATTTCTTTTGGTAAAGTTAGTAATCTTAATTTATTAGCAATAGTTGACTGAGATTTACCAAGAAGAGCTCCTAATTCATTTTGATTCATTTTAGTTAAATCTAGAATTTGTTTGATTGATTCAGCTTCTTCGATAGAATTTAGATTTTCGCGTTGAAGATTTTCAATTAGGGCTACTTCAGCCATTTTTTGATCATCTAAATCTTTGATAATTACAGGAACTGTTGGAAGGTTTAGACTTTTTGCAGCACGCCATCTTCTTTCTCCGGCAATTATTTGGTAGATATCACCTTGTTTTCTAACGAGAATAGGGTTAATTATACCATATGTTTTTATTGATTCTGCTAACTCTTTAATAGTTGATTCATTGAAGGTTTTTCTTGGTTGATAGGGGTTGGGAGTTAGTAAATCAATATTCAAATTGACAAGACTTGTATTTTCTTGCAAAATATCACCCTCTTTATATTCATTCTTCTTTACTTTATAATAATATAATACACTAGTTCAATATTTTTTTCAAGTTTTTTTTAAAAATTATGTGATATACTAGTAAGTATAAAAATATTTATTTTGAGGTGTGAGATGAAAACTAGTAATAAAGAAATAAGTTTTGAAGATGCTATTGAAATAGCTGATATAGATAATAGCATTTTGAAGAGAAGAAATAATGGGTTATTATTAAGTGATTATCAGGTTAATGTTTTAAGTGATAGGGGAATTATGTATGAAAAATATGGCAGCATTCATGAACTATTATTTGATATTGAGGAAATACTTAATGATGAATATGATGATGAACTAGATAGTATTAGTAAACAATTAGCTGAAATGGCTTATTATAGAGAGACTAAAAAATAGATATTAAAAAACATTAGATTTATTTTTCTAATGTTTTAGATATCTCTTTTTTTTATTTGAGAATATGATCTTGGATATATTTTGGGAGTTGGTTTTGTTTTTGTTATTTTGTATATGGTACGGTATCCGGCTTCATGTGGAAGATTAAAATTAATTATTGATTCATTAGCAAGATATAATTTTTTGTAATAATTATCAATATTATTTAGCTCTTCAGTGATATTACCTTTTAGGGAAACGAATGTACCTCCTATTTTTAATAGTGGAATAGCATACTCTAGGAGATGCTTTAGAGGAGCAACAGCACGTGAGGTGATAATGTCATATTTTTCACGATTATCTTGAGCATAATCTTCGGCACGAGCGCAAATAACATGAATATTTTTTAAATCTAGTTCAGTGATAACTTTTTCTAGAAAATGACATTTCTTGGCAGTTGAATCTAGCAAGTCTACTTTTAATTCTGGAAATACTATTTTTAAAACTAGACCAGGAAAACCAGCTCCGGAACCGATATCTAGAAGGTATTCATCTTTTAGGTTGATAGATTTTACAATGGTGAGGGAATCATAAAAATGCTTAAGATATACAGCTGATTCTTCAGTGATGGTTGTTAAGTTGTATTTAGCATTTTCAGTTACCAATAAGTGATAGTAAGCATCTAATTTTTTTAGTGTATCAACAGAAATGTTTATATCTAGGTGTTTTAATTCATTTATAAATTCTTCTTTATTCATTATACTTCTTCCTTAAATATATTAATAAGATAGAGATATCAGCTGGATTTACTCCACTTATTCTTAGGGCTTGGCCAATTGTAGTTGGATTTACCTTTTCTAATTTTTGTCGAGCTTCGCTAGCGAGATTAGGAATATCTTTGTAATCAATATCAATAGGAATTTGTTTTTCTTCTTGTTTTAACATTTTTGCAGCTTCTTTGTTTACTTTATCAATATATCCAGCATATTTGATAGATATTTCTACTTGTTCCATGACATCTTCTTTATATGAGTCATCTAGTAAACCATTTTCTTTTAATTTTTCAATAGTTATCTCAGTTCTTTTTAAAAGGTCATATAGAGTTATTGAATCTTTTATGTTAGCACTTGAAAGGCTAGTTAATAAATTGTTGGTATTTTGAGTAGGATTTAATTTAGTTGTTTGAAGATAATTTTTGAAAGACTCTATTGATGATAATTTTTGGGTAAATTTTTCATAACGAGGTTCTTTAATTAATCCTACTTGATATCCATATGGAGTTAAGCGAATATCAGCATTATCATGACGAAGAAGGAGACGATATTCAGCACGAGAAGTAAGCATACGATATGGTTCAATAGTTCCTTTAGTAACTAGATCATCAATAAGAACTCCAATATATGATTCATTTCTTTTTAAGATTAGTGGGGATTTCTCATCTATTGATAAAGCAGCATTGATACCTGCGATGATACCTTGACCAGCGGCTTCTTCATATCCACTTGTACCATTTATTTGACCGGCGGTATATAGATTTTTTAATACTTTTGTTTCTAGTGATCTTGTTATTTGAGTAGGATATATGGCATCATATTCAATAGCATAGGCATATTTATTGATAATGGCATGCTCTAATCCCGGGAGAGAGTGAACCATTTTTTCTTGAACGTCACGAGGCATAGAGGTAGAAAATCCTTGAAGATACATGTCATCATAATAGATACTTTCAGGTTCAATAAATAGTTGGTGACGCTCTTTGTCAGCAAAACGAACTATTTTATCTTCAATAGATGGGCAATATCTTGGACCAACACCTTTTATGTCATCACGTCCACCATACATAGCTGATTTATTTAGGTTATCTAGAATTATTTTATGTGTTTCTTTTGTAGTATATATTAAGTGGCATGGTATTTGTTTAGATGTATCATAATAATGAGGTTCTTCGGTGTTGAAACTGTAACATACAGGGTCTCCTGGCTCTTCTTGGGTTTTACTGAAGTCTATTGATGACTTGGCTATTCTTTGGGGAGTGCCTGTTTTTAGTCTTAGAATATCGAAGCCATATGATTTTAATTTATCACTTAGGTGCATTGAGGGCTTTTCGCCATGAGGGCCACTTCTTGTTCTTTCACTACCTACTAGGATATCTGATTTTAGATAAGTACCCGTTGTTAAGATTACTTTTTGACTACGAATTTTGGTACCATCCGCAAGGACTACTCCTTTAACTGCTTGATTTTCAACAATTAAATCTTCGACCATTGATTCTAGTAGGGTTAAATTTTCTTGTTTTTTAAGAGTTTTCAACATTTCTTGTGGATATGTTACTTTATCTACTTGGGCTCTTAATGATCTTACAGCTGGCCCTTTAGAGGAATTTAGCATTTTCATTTGAAGGGCTGTTTTATCTGCTATACGACCCATTTCTCCACCAAGTGCATCTATCTCACGGACTATTATTCCTTTAGCAGAACCACCAATTGAGGGGTTACATGGTAAGGTAGCTACATTATTTATATTGGAAGTTATTAAAAGGGTAGTTTTTCCAATACGAGCTGATGCTAGAGCGGCTTCACAACCTGCATGGCCAGCTCCAACGACAATTATGTTATATTCATATTTCATTTTATCACTTACTTTCCTAGGCAAAATCTTGAGAACATTTCATCAATTAACTCTTCTTTATATGTTTTGCCAATTATTTCTCCTAAGAGAGACCAAGCTTCTTTTAGATCTAACTCAACAATATCTATTGGATAAGTTGATATTTTATTTAGGCTTTCTTCAATGGTTGATTTTGCTTGTTTTAAAAGAGCTATACTTCTAGCAGAGGTTAAATATGTAGGATCATTAGTAGTTATTTCTTCTAAATTAAATAGTTTTATAATTGATTGTTTTAATTCATCTAATCCAATATTATTTTTAAGACTCATTTTGATTACTGACGAGTCATTAATGACAAGATTTGTTGATAAGTCTATTTTATTTATGACAATGATATGTTTTTTTGATTTTATTTTATCTAAAAGATCTTGATCTTCTTTAGTTAGTGGTTCATTGTTATTTAATAGATATATTACTAAATCTGATGAGTCAATTATTTCATAGCTTTTGGCTACTCCAATTTGTTCTACGAGGTTATCGGTTTTTCTTATGCCTGCTGTATCAATGATATTACATACGATGCCATTTAGAATAAATCTTCCTTCAACAATATCGCGAGTAGTACCTTCAATATCAGTAACGATAGCTTTTTGTTCTTCTAAAAGGGCATTTAATAGGCTACTTTTGCCAACATTTGGGCGACCAATAATACCTATATTAATACCATCTTTTATTATTTTGCCATCAGTTGATTTATTTAGGATATTGGTTATTTTTGATAGCAATTTTTTTATTGATGGAGTTATTTTTTCATTTGTTAAAACTTCAATATCATCATATTCTGGATAATCAATGTTAACTTCAATGTTACTGATGATACTTACTAGATCACTACGCAAGTCTTCGATTAGATTTGAGACACTACCAGTTAATTGATTTATTGATAGTTGTCTACTTATATCACTTTTGGCTTCGATTAAATTCATAACTCCTTCGGCTTCAGTTAAGTCGATTCGGCCATTTAAGAAAGCTCTTTTGGTAAATTCTCCGGGTTCAGCTAATCTAGCTCCATTAGTAAGAAGTAACTCTAATACTTTATTAGTAGTACTGATACCACCATGGCAATTTATTTCAATGATATCTTCTTTGGTGAAGGTTTTTGGAGCAAGCATTATACTGATTAGGACTTCATCTATTATTTTATTTTGATCTATAATATGTCCATAATGAATGGTATGGCTTTTAGCGATAGTTAAATCTTTATCAAATATTTTATTAACTATATTTACTGATTCAGGGCCACTTACTCTTATGATGGAGATAGCTCCGACACCTAAAGCAGTAGATATAGCTGCTATTGTATCTTCCATGTTATCCTTCCTTTCTTTTTATACAGGTGTTTTTTTCTTTACCAAGATATTTTACCACAGAATAAAGAAAAAAGATATAATTATTTTTTCATTATATCTTTTTATATTTTAGATTTCTTTTGGTTTTATAACAACGCATCTATTTGGTTCTTCGCCAACGGATTCAGTATAAACATATTTATCATTAGCTAGAGTGCTATGAACAATTCTTCTTTCATATGAATTCATGCTATCTAGTTTTGTTTCAAACTTTGTTTTAGCAACTTCGCGAGCTACTTTTTTAGCCAATAGTTCGATACTATGATTCTTTTTATCTTTGTAGTTTTCAACGTCTAGGATGATACCAATATAGTTCTTTGTTTCATTGTTGATAATTTGTCTTATTATTGTTTGAAGGGCTTCGATTGTTCTACCGTTATGTCCTATTAGTACAGCATTATGATCAGAGAAAATTTTAATAGTTATATTATCTTCTCTTCTTCTTACTTCTAGATTAACAGTTAGACCCATTAATTTAGTTATTTCATTAATATTTTCTTTGATACTATCAATAATATCATTGTAATCAATTACTTCTATTTTGACATTTTTTTTAAGTAAGCTGCTTTTTTCTTCAAGAACATTAACGATGACATTATTTTCAGTTAGATTTAGTTCTTTTAGAGCTGTTTCTAAAGCTTCTTCATATGTTTTTCCATTATAAATATTTTTTTTCATTATTAAACCTTCTTTCTTTCAACCATAAGATTTTGGATGATACTGAATAGATTTGATACTATCCAATAGATACCTACAGCGGAAGCAATGGTGAATGAACTATAAGTGATTATTGCTAGCATAAAGTAAAGCATATATTTCATATTCATTCCAGCATTGGCACTTGCTGATTGATCTTTTAAAGTTTTTCTGAAAGAAACGATGGTTGCTAGAAAAATTAATACTACTAATAGAATGTAGATATATTCACCATTTTTGATACCATACCATGGAGTAGTGCCTAGTTTAAAGAATAAGAATTTATCTTCAAAGATGGCTGGTGTACGATTGATTGCTTCATAAAAAGCAAAGAGTAATGGTAATTGGATAAATGATGTTAGGCAACCTGCTAATGGGTTAATTTTATATTTTTGATAGATAAGCATCATTTCTTGGGCTTTACGATTTTGATCTTCAACTGAAGTTTTATTTTCGTATTTCTTTTCTAACTTAGTTAATTCTGGAGTTGCTTGTTTAATTAATTCTGATTGCATAGCTGTTTTTTTAGTTAGAGGGAATAGAATTAATCTAATTAAGATACAAGTAACTATTATTGATAAGCCATAACTGTTTAGGAGTGAACCTATTTTTATAATAACCCACGCTAATGGTTTTACAAAGATACTTGTCCATAAGCCTTCATAGTTGGCTAGGGGAGTAAATTCATCACATGTAGGTAATTTGTCGATATCTACATTATTTTTTTCATATATTTCAATAGTAGACTGTTCGGTTGGCTTACAAATAATGTTTTCGGTAAGTACTTGACCGGTATCATTATTTCTAACTATTTCTTTACCATTTTTTAATGTTTTAGTGCATCCTGTTAATAGAAATAAACAAAGGATGAGAGTAAAAATTCTTAGTTTTTTGTTTTTCATTTATTTTCTCACTTTCTTCAGTAATTCTAATAATTCTTTCTCTAAAGACTGATAATCTAGTTCTTTAGAGGTTTCTTTTATAATTATAACATAGTTAAAGCCATTTTGTATATCTTTTTCATTGGTAATAATAATATTTTTGATTTGGCGTTTTAATTTGTTACGGATATGGGCTTTTCCTACTTTTTTAGGAACAGTTATACCATATTTATTATTAGAATCATCGGAAACCTCAGTAAAGATAGAGAAATATTTATTTTTAACGCTATGTTTTTGACTGATAATTTCAGTAAATTTTTCACTTTTTTGAATTATTTTATCTTTATTCATATTTTCTCCTTATAATGGGTTATATATTTTTTTATAAACAAAAAACCACTAGTAGTGGCTTATGCACAAAGTTTTTTTCTTTTTTTTGCTCTTCTTTTATTTAAAACGTTACCTTTAATTCTTGCAAAAAATCCATGTTTTTTGGCTTTTTTTCTTTTATTTGGTTGATAAGTTCTCTTCATAAATTAACACCTCCAAGTTAAAATCTTCTTTATTATATAGGACAACGGCAATTATGTCAACAAATTTTTAGGTTTTTTTAAGTTTTTGCTTTTATTTTACATTTTTTTTTGTTATAATTATTATGAAAGAATAGAGGGATAGTTATGTTTGAAAAGATTTTGTCAATTACTAAAAACTATGCTATAGTGCAAATTTCAAACAATATCAGTGATGATATACTTAATTATAATGTTATCCTTGAAGATAAAGAAAAGAAAATTTTGGGAGAGATTGATGAAGTTATCAACAATGAAGCTAAGATTTCTTTTTTGGGGGAATTTATTGATGGGAGATTTTATAGTGGTATTATAAGAAGACCTACTTTAAGTTCTATGATTAGAATTATCAACAAGCAGGAACTAGGTGAATTAGTAGGAGATAATGATAGTAGAACAATGATTTTGGGATTAAGTCCACTATATAATAATTATCCTATAAAGGTTAATATTAATGAAATGTTTAGTAATCATATGGCTATTTTTGGTAATACTGGATCTGGTAAAACTTGTGGTGTAGCTAGAATTATACAAAATTTTTTCAATATGAAAGATAAAATTCCTTTTAATAGTAATATATTTATTTTTAATAACACTAGTGAGTATGATGCAGCTTTTAGAAATATTCATAGTATTAATAATAATTTTAATTATAAGTTGTATACTACTGATAAGACTGATAGTAGTGGTAATCAAATAAAGATTCCTTTATGGATTATGGATGTAGATGATTATGCTAATTTATTGGATATTACAGATTATTTTCAAATTAATATTATAGAGAAGATGCTTAGTTTGGTATCAGTATTTGCAAGGAATGATGAAGAATCTATTAGATATAAGAATCATTTAATAGCTAAGGCTATAATATCTGTTTTGTATTCTAATCAAGTAGCCGCTAAGATAAGAGACCAAATATTTAATATTTTACAAGATTGTTATACTAAAGAATTAAATCTTGATGCAGAGGTTCCTGGTATCGGATATACAAGAGAATTTAGAAAGTGTTTTGATATTGATAATCATGGAGAATTTGTTGAGAGAATTTTAGTTACTAAATATATACAAAGTTTTATTGATAATAATACTAAATGGAATGAAGATTATGTACCAATATATTTTACTTTGGACCAGTTAGAGATTGCTTTAAACTTTGCTTTGATTAGTGAAGGATTATTACTTAATGAGAAATCTTATAGTGAAGCTATTGCTTTAAAGGTTAAGTTACATACAATTAACAATAGTTCTAATAAGGAATTCTTTAATGTACCTAACTTTATATCAACAGAACAGTATATTAATTCTATGTTAACTACTAATGATGGAAATGGTAGAGTACAAATAGTTAATTTTGTTTTAGAAGAGATAGATGATAGGCTTGCTAAGGCTTTAGTTAAGATTATTTCAAGAATATTATTTAAATTTGAGAAGAAGTTACAACCTAGAGGAGCAATGCCAATACATTTAATGCTTGAAGAAGCGCATCGTTATGTACAAAGAGATAAGGATTTGGATATATTAGGATATAATATTTTTGAGAGAATTGCTAAGGAAGGTAGAAAATTTGGAGTAATTATGGATTTAATTACTCAAAGACCTACGGAGCTTTCAGAGACAGTATTATCACAGTGTTCTAATTTTATTATTTTTAAATTAAATCATCCGACGGATTTGGAATATATAAAGAAGATGGTTCCTAATATTAGTTCGGACGTAATTGAAAAACAAAAGTCTTTGCAGTCTGGTACTTGTGTAGCTTTTGGTAGAATGATGAGAATACCTATGATAGTTAAAATGCAAATGCCTAATCCAGAGCCTCAAAGTGCTAATGCTTCAATATATGATAAGTGGATAGTTGAATGGAAGAGTTAACAGTTAGTTGTTAGCTCTTTTTTTTGATAAAAATTTAATGAAGAGATAAAAATATTTCCCGGGAAATATTTTTTTTAGTTTTCAACAGGGAAAAAGAGAAATTTTTTTACTTTCAACAACAAAAATCGACAAAATTCGACTTATCAACAAGCAATTGTTGAAAATTTTGCTCTATCAACAGGCTTTGTGCATAACTTTACGACAGTTTTCGACAAAAACCTTAGTTTTCAACATGTTATAACGATTGTTGAAAAAATTATCCACACACAAGAAAAATGTCGAAAATTGTTGAAAACTCTTTAAAAGCCTTTAAAAATATGGTATTATATTGTTGAAAACTTGTTGATAACCTGTTGATAAGTTGTTGAAAGTAAAAAAAAGGATAGACAAATTGCAGTAATATGTTAAAATAAAATTAAGACTTGTAAGTGAGGTAGCTATTATGAGTAATGAAGAACTATGGACAAAATTTTTAGAAAATATTAAGAATGAAGTTTCTGATGTATCATTAGTTACTTGGTTTGGAGAAGATGAGACTAAGTTATATTCATTAAAAGATGATATAGCAACTATTGTAGTAAACCAAGATTTAACTAAAAAGCACCTTGAAAGCCATTATCTTGATATGATGACGGATGTTATGAATAGAATTACTGATTCTAATATAACAATTAATATTTTGCTGAGAAGCGAATTAGAAAAAGAAATTAAAGAAGAAAAAAGTAAGCAAATGGCTCTGGAAGTTAATTATGATGATGAAAAACAATCTTCATTAAATGCTAATTTGAATCCGGATTATACCTTTGAGACTTTTATAGTTGGTAAAAGTAATCAATTTGCTTATAGAGCGTCGAGGGCTATTGCTGAAGAACCATGCTCTTATAATCCATTATTCTTATATGGAGAAAGTGGAGTAGGTAAAACACATTTAATGCATGCAATTGGTAATTATATAGTGCAACATACTAATAAAAAAGTTTTGTATATTTCAAGTGATAAGTTTGTAGATGAATATACAAAGATATTTAGAGGTAATGATAATAAGAATAATTTTGATAAAATTGATGCATTTAAAGAGAAATATCGTAATATTGATGTATTAATTATTGATGATATTCAGTTTTTAAGTAATGCGCCGAAAGGACAAGAAGAATTCTTTCATACATTTAATGAATTATATAATGCAAATAAACAAATTATTATTGCTTCCGACAGATCTGTTGATGATTTAAATTCATTAGAGAATAGATTGTTAACTAGATTTAATTGGGGACTTACAACAAATATTACAACTCCTGATTATGATTTAAGAATTAATATAATAAATAATAAATTAGCTTTTAAAGAGGCTGCTAGTGATATTCCTAATGATGTAATTGAATATATTGCAAATAATTTTGATTCTGATATAAGAAAACTAGAGGGGGCTATTACTAGAGTTTTAGCTTATTCTTCAATGTTTAATAAAGGAAAGATTACATTAGATATTGCTGTAGATGCTCTTAAAGATTTACTTAAAGATAGAAGCTTTTATAAGAATGATATACAAAGAATACAAAGAGTAGTGTGTGATTATTATAAAATTAGTATTGAACAAATGAAAGGAAAGAATAGAAATAATTCAGTTAATTTTCCTAGACAAATAGCAATTTATTTATGTAGAGAGTTAACTGATGAGTCTTTTCCTAAAATAGGGTCTTATTTTGGAGGAAGAAACCATTCTACGATCATTAGTGCTGATCAAAAGATAAGAAAAGAGCTTGATACTAATAAAGATTTAAAAGAAGTAATACAAGATTTAAAGAGGAGTTTGACTTAGATTGTTGATACTTGTTAATAAAAAAATACTTATCAACATAAACTGTTGATTAATAAACCCTTATAAATAAAGAGATGAGAAGAGTTTTCAACAGTTTCAACAAGTATAATATTAGTAATAATTTAATAAAGAAAGAAGGAAAAATAAAAATGAAATTTGTTATTAAGAAAAGTATTTTATTAGAAAACTTATTGAATACCTCAAAGGCTATTTCAAGTAAAAATTTAATTCCAATATTAACAGGTATTAAATTTGATTTATTGGAGGATGGATTATATTTATCAGCAAGTGATTCAGATATATCTATTAGAACATTTATTGAAAAGAGTAAGATTACAGAAGTTGTACAAACTGGTAGTATTGTTATTAGTGGTAAATATATAGTAGAAATAATTAGAAAGTTACCTGATACAGATATTACTATTGAAGTAGTTGATGGATATAATATGATAATTCAAACAACAGGATCTGAATTTAATTTAAATGGTATTGATCCTAATGAATTTCCTAATCTTGATCTAGAAGAGACTAAGAATCCAATAGTATTAAATCCAGTAGTATTTAAAAATATTATTAATCAAACATTCTTTGCTACTTCTTTATCTGAAACTAGACCTCTTTTGACAGGTATTAATTTTAAATTAGATGGAGAAATATTAGAAGTTATAGCTACTGATAGTTATCGTTTAGCTAGAAAACAAATTAATTTAAAAGAAAAATATGAAAATGACTTTAATTTAGTTATACCAGGAAAGAATTTATTAGAATTAGCAAGAATACTTGAAGATGATAAAGAGAATGTATATTTGCATATATTTAATAATAAAGTATTGTTTAAATATAAGAATATTATTTTCTTATCTAGATTGATTAGTGGTACATATCCAGTATCTTCAAATATTATTCCTAATAATTTTAGAATTGATATAGAATGTAATTATGGAGATTTATATGATATGATCGATAGAGCTTCTTTACTTACATCTGATAAAGATAAGAATACTATTAAGTTAGTACTTCATAATAGAGAATTGATTATATCATCTAATTCTCCAGAAATTGGTAAAGTAGAAGAAAAAATTAATATTGATAATGATTCAGAAATGTCTATATCCTTTAGTTCTAAGTATATGTTAGAAGCAATTAAGAGCTTTAATTCAGAGAAGATACATATTCTTATGAATGATGATAATTCACCAATTATAGTTAAGAGTGATAAAGAAGTATCATTAATTCAATTAGTATTACCTATAAAAACTTATTAATAATTAGAAAAAAATAAAAAAATTGGACAATAAAGTCTAATTTTTTTTATTTTTTGGAGAGTTCTACATATTTTGACAAATTTTGACAATTCAGTATGATTTAATAAAAGGTTAAGGAGGGATTATTTTGGATGAAATTAATAGATCAACACTTTTGTTGATAGGACTTGATGATAATAAAACTAGAGTTATTACATATGATAGTGATTATTTAGTTGATGAAAGTGCAAGAGATATAGTTAATCAATCTTGTATAAATTTTGGAAATACTTTGATGCATAGAATAAAAATGACTAAAAGCTTAGTAAATATATCTTCTAAAGCACCAGTATTAATTGAAGAATCAAGAGATATTATCTTTTTTCCGCTTAAATCACCAAGATTAAAGAATAATATTTGGGTATCATTTAATAATTTAAATAGTTATGATAAAATTGATGATAAAACTAGACTTAATTTTAAGGGAAATAAAACTATTTTACTTGACTTTTCATACTATATTTTTGACAATCAAGTTACTAAAGCAATACTATTACATTATGAGATAAAAAAAAGAAGAAAAAGTTTATAAAAAAAGGACTTTTTCTTTTATTTTTAAGGATTTTATGGTATAATTATAGTGTAATTATTAAATGATAATGTATATTTATGGGCGTGATATTATATGGTTGGTATATTGATATGAAAATTCAAAATTTAAATCTTAAAAATTTTAGAAATTATAATAAATTAGATATATCATTTAATGATAAATTAAATATAATTATTGGTAATAATGCCCAAGGAAAGACTAATATATTAGAAGCTATATATTATTTATCTATTACTAAACCGATATCTATAAATAATGATAAAAGTATTATTATGCGTGATAAAGAGGGTACTAGTATATCAACAGTTGTTGTTGATAAAAATTCTAGTAATAAACTTACGGTTAATGTTACTAATAATGGTAAGAAATTATTGATAAATAGTAATGAGATAAAGAAACATAGTGATTTTATTGGTAAACTTAAAGTAATATTATTTACTCCTGATAGTTTAGGTATTATAAAAGAAGGACCTGGTAATAGAAGAAGATTTTTAAATATAGAGATTAGTCAATTATATGTTAGATATATAAATATACTTAATGAATTTAATGTTATATTAAAACAAAGAAATGAATATTTAAAAATCATTCGTGAAGGTAACTATAATAAAGAATATATGAATATTTTAAATGAGAAGTTTATTTCTTTATCTATTGATATATATAAGTATCGTAAGAAGTTTATTGATTTACTTAATAGATATATTGGTAGTATTTTTAAAGATATTTCTTCTTATGAGGGTTTATCTTTAAGGTATATTACTAATATTGATTTAAGTGATATGAATAATATTGAAAAAGTGCTTATGGAAAAGATTGATGCTGGATTTAATCGAGATGTAGTTTATGGTAGTACTTTGATAGGGCCTCATAGAGATGATTTTAGCTTTATTTTGGAAGATAATGATTTATTGTTATATGGTTCACAAGGACAGTTAAAGATGGCTGTATTGGCTCTTAAATTAGCTGAGATAGAGGTATTTAAAGATATTTGTGGAGAGAATCCTGTAATATTACTTGATGATTTGTTTAGTGAATTAGATATTAATAAAAGAAATAAAGTTATTAATTATTTAAATAAGGATATGCAAACTATTATTACAACTACTGATTTGAGTAATGTAGATGAAGAATATATTAATAATTCATATATTTTTGAAATAGAAAATGGAGCAGTAATTTATAAAAATTACGACTAAAGAGAGGGACGTGATAATATGGAAGAAAATAAGAATGAACATTATGATGCTTCGGATATTCAAGTATTGGAAGGACTTGAGGCAGTAAGAAAAAGACCTGGTATGTATATTGGTACTACTGATATTAAGGGATTACACCATCTAGTTTGGGAAATAGTTGATAATTCTATTGATGAGGCTTTAGCAGGATATTGTAATAATATTGAAGTTGTTATTAATAAAGATAATTCAATAACTGTTAAAGATGATGGTAGAGGTATTCCTGTTGATATTCATCCTAAAACAAAGAAATCTACTGTAGAAACAGTTTATACTGTTCTTCATGCTGGAGGTAAATTTGGTGGTGGAGGATACAAAGTATCAGGAGGACTACATGGTGTAGGTGCATCAGTAGTTAATGCTTTATCTAAATGGGTAGAGGTTAGAGTATATAAAAATGCACAGGTTTACTTTATAAGATTTGAAAATGGTGGGCATACTGTTGAACCTCTTAAAGTTATTGATACTTGTAGTCCAGATAGAACAGGAACTACAGTTACTTTTAAACCTGATCCTGATATTTTTGATAGTGAAATATATGATTATGATACTTTGAAAGTTAGAATTCGTGAATTAGCATTTTTAAATCGTGGATTATCTATTACTTTAAGAGATGATCGTGATATGGAGGATACTATTGGTGAGACTTTCTTATATGAAGGTGGAATTAGTGAGTATGTTAGATTTATAAATCAAGGAAAAACTCCTATTCATGATGATATTATTCATTTATCTGGAGAAGAAGATGGAGTACAATTTGAAGTAGCAATGCAATATAATTCTGGATATACTGAGAATATTTACTCTTTTGTTAATAATATTAATACCCATGATGGGGGAACTCATGAAGAAGGTGTTAGAAGAGCTTTAACGAGAGTTATTAATGCTTATGCTAGAAAAAATGGAATATTGAAAGATAAAGATGATTCTTTGACTGGTGATGATGTTAAAGAAGGTCTTACTATGATTATTTCATGTAAGCATCCTAATCCTCAATTTGAAGGACAAACTAAAGGTAGATTAGGTAATTCTGAAGTTAGAAAATTAGCTGATAATGTATTTTCACAAGGATTTGAAAGATTTTTACTAGAAAATCCTGAGGATGCTAAGACTATTGTTAATAAAGCAATGTTGGCATGTAGAGCAAGAAATGCTGCTAGAAAAGCAAGAGAAATTACTAGAAAAACAGATTTAGCTACTACTAATTTCTTTGGTAAGTTGTCTGATTGTAAGAGTAAAGATCCTAAAATATCAGAAATATTTATAGTCGAGGGAGATAGTGCTGGTGGTAGTGCTAAGAAGGGAAGAGATTCTTTTACACAAGCTATTCTTCCATTAAGAGGTAAAATATTAAATGTAGAGAAAGCTAGACTAGATAAGGCTTTATCTAATGAGGAAATTAGAACAATTATTACAGCATTTGGTACTGGTATTGGAGAAGAATTTGATTTAAATAAACTTCGTTATGATAAGATAATAATCATGACCGATGCCGATGTTGATGGATCACATATTAGAGTATTATTGTTAACATTATTTTATAGATTCTTTAAACCTATAGTAGAAGCAGGACATGTATATGCTGCTCAGCCACCTTTATTTAGAATAATGCATGGTAAAACACGAAAATATGTTCTTGATGAAAAAGAGAAAGAAGAATATTTAGCATCATTACCTGAAGGAGTAAGAAATAGGGCAGAGATAGCTCGTATGAAAGGACTTGGTGAAATGGATGCTGAAGAGTTAAATGAAACTACTATGGATATTAATAAGCGTATTTTAAGAAGAATTACTGTTGATGATTGTGTAGCTGCAGATAAAGTATTTGAAAAACTTATGGGTGATGATGTTGAACCTAGAAGAAGTTTTATTGAGGAGAATGCGAGATTTGTTGAAAATCTTGATATATAGTAGGGGGTGAATATTAAATGAATGAAGAAAATAATAAAAATTTAGATGAACTTGTTGATAGAGCTATGAATGATATGAATGAATCTAGTGAAGATACAAGTGCATCAGTACAGGAAAATAATGATTCAATAGCTGATGATGGTAATGATTTTAGTGGGGTATTTCATGAGAGAGATAGTTTATCAGAGAACAATATTGTTGATGAAGTGGAAAAATCTTTCTTAGATTACTCAATGAGTGTTATTACTTCACGTGCAATACCAGATTTAAGAGATGGATTAAAGCCTGTTCATAGAAGAATTTTATGGAGTATGTATAATTCTGGTTATACTCCAGATAAACCGCATAGAAAATCTGCTAAAACTGTTGGTGAAGTTATGGGTAATTATCACCCTCATGGAGATAGTTCTATATATGAAGCAATGGTTAGAATGGCACAAGATTTTAATCAACGTTATCTTTTGATAGATGGCCATGGTAATTTTGGTAATATTGAAGGTGATGGGGCTGCAGCAATGCGTTATACTGAATCACGTTTGTCAAAACTATCATTAGAATTACTTAGCGATATTCGTAAGAATACTGTTGATATGACTAAAAACTTTGATGAAACATTAGATGAGCCGGTTGTTCTTCCTAGTAGATTCCCTAATATTTTAGTTAATGGTACTATGGGTATTGCTGTTGGTATGGCTACAAATATTCCACCACATAATTTGGGTGAAGTTATAGATGGTTGTGTTGCTTATATTGATAATCCTGAGATAGATACAATGGGATTAATGCAACATATTAAGGGACCTGATTTTCCTACTGGTGGTATTATACTTGGTAATTCTGGTATTAAAAAAGCTTATGAAACTGGTAGAGGTTCTATTACTATTAGAAGTAGAGCGGAAATTGTTGAACATAATAATCATAGTTCTATTGTTATAACTGAAGTTCCTTATGGTGTTAATACGATGGAACTTAAGAATAAGGTAGCAGAACTTGTTAGAGATAAAATAATTGATGGTATATCTGATTATCATACAGATTTAAAAGATGGGGTTAAGATTACTATTACTTTAAAAAGAGATGCTAATCCGCAAGTTGTATTAAATAATTTATATAAGCATACTAATTTTCAAATTCAATATGGTATTATCTTCTTGATGATTGATTCTGGTACTCCTAGAACTTTAGGTCTTAAGGATATTATTGCTAAATATATTGATTATCAAAAAGAAGTTATTATAAGAAGAACCAAGTTTGATCTTGATAAGGATGAGAAACGTGTTCATATTTTAGAAGGTTATAAGATTGCTCAAGATAATATTGATGAGGTTGTTCAAATAATTAGAAATGCTAAGAGTGATGTTGAGGCTAAGGATAAGTTAATTAGTAGATTTAATTTATCAGATGTTCAAGCTGATGCTATATTAGAGTTAAAATTAAGACGTTTAACTGGATTAGAGAGAGATAAGATTGAAGCAGAACTTAATGCCTTGTTGATAGAGATAGAAGAATTGAAATCTATATTAGCTTCTAATCAAAAGGTATTAGATATTATTAAAAAAGAAATGCTTGAGATTAAGAATAAATATGCTGATGAGCGTAGGACTCATATTGATATGACTGCTATCGATTATATTGATGATGAAACGTTAATTCCTGAGGAAAAGATAGTTATTACTTTAACTAAGAAGGGTTATATTAAGAGGTTACCTGTTGATACGTATAAAACTCAACATCGTGGTGGTGTTGGTATTAAGGGTATGTCTATTAATGAAGAGGATTTTGTTGAGCAAATGCTTAATTGTTCTACACATGATTATGTTTTATTCTTTACTAATAAGGGTAAGGTGTATCGTGTTAAGGGATATGAAATTCCTGAATATAGTAGACAATCTAAGGGATTACCTATTATTAACTTGTTAAATATGGAGCAAGGTGAATATGTTACTTCATTGTTGAATGGATCAAAGAATGATGGTTGTAAGTATTTGGTATTTGCTACTAAGAGTGGATTAATTAAGAGAACTGATGTATCTGAATTCTATAATATTCGTGCTAATGGTAAGAAGTTTATTACTTTAAGGGAAGATGATGAGTTAATTTCTGTTAAGAATACTAATGGTAAGTGCGACATATTAATGGCTGCTTCTAATGGTAGAATGGTTCGTTTTGCTGAGGATTTGGTTAGAGTAATGGGCCGCGGAGCTAGTGGTGTAAAGGGTATTACTTTAGATGGAAGTATTCTTGTTGGTATGGAAATTGCTGAAGAGAATGAAGACGTATTGGTTGTTACTGAAAATGGTTATGGTAAAAAGACTCCAATTGGTGAGTATCGTGTTACTAATCGTGGAGGTAAGGGTGTTAAAACTTTAAATATTACTGAAAAGAATGGTTCAATTACTTCATTTAAGACTGTTGACAATAGTAAGGATTTAATTATTATAACTAATGAGGGTATTATTATTAGATTAGCTGTTGATAAGATATCTGAAATGAGTAGGGTAACGCAGGGTGTTAAATTGATTAATTTACGTGAAGGTCAAAAGGTAAGTTCAATTTCTATTGTTGATACTAGTGAGGATGATACGGTAGAAAATAGTGATACTAATGAATCTTCTGAGACTACTGATGTTACTCAAGATAATTAATATTAATAAAAGGGCACATTAAATGTGCTTTTTTTATGTTTTTTATAATAAAATTTAACATTATAGCCATTAACCTGTTGATAGAGCATTTTTTCTTTTGTGATATGTATGCCTATTTTATAGTAAAAATATTTCCCGGGAAATATTTTTTTTATTTATTTTTTGATAATAATTATTTTTACTTGTTGATAGAGCAAATCAATATAATTAAAAACTGTAATTATTTGTATTCATTTTTTTAAATTTTGCAATTATATAATTACAATTTTTAAAAAAATGTTGATATGTATTTGCAATTTTTATTTATATAAAATTATCAATGTTCCACGTGAAACATTAGTTAATATAATACAATAAATAATATTTA